>Ga0209502_10001257_pt1 | contig 23943 bp, 20 predicted proteins | sample ArcticOcean_MG_C_10_FD_187442 | JGI IMG/M metagenome (GOLD analysis project Ga0209502, IMG submission 187442) | Marine microbial communities from western Arctic Ocean - ArcticOcean_MG_CB11_90 (SPAdes) (version 2) | ecosystem: Environmental > Aquatic > Marine > Oceanic | place: Arctic Ocean... | reverse complement strand
TTTATTTACACAAATCGAAACTATATTTCTACAGTTCGTTTTGTTACTAAATAAATTCCAATAAAAATCAAGATCATTCCTATCAAACTAACAAGTGATAAAGAATCGCTTTTAGTTGAGATTGCAAAAACAATTCCTACAATAGGCTGAAGATATATAAACGAACTTAATGAAGATGCTGTTAATTTTGTTAAAGCATAAGCATTAAACAAATAAGTAAAAAATGTAGTTCCTACCACAACAAAAAGCATCGGAATAACAGCTTCTTTTAAAGGAAGACTTGTCCACTCTACTTCTAAAAACTGACTTATTGTTACCGGAAAATTCATAATCACTCCCAATAAAAACAACCACTTAAGTAAAGTAATTATATTGTACTTAGATATTAATGGTTTAACTAAAACTAAATAAAGACCGTATGCAAAAGAGTTGACGATAAATAAAAAATTTCCCAAAGGAATATTAGGAGCATTTTCACCTGTCTTTGCCGTATAGAGTACTAATATTAGAGCACCCACAAAACCAGAAATTATTCCGAAAGCTTTCATACTTTGAATTTTTTCTTTTAATAATATTGCAGAAAAAATAAATACAACAATTGGAGAAAGAGTAATCATTACGGAACTATTAACTGGGGTTGAAAGTTCAAGTCCTTTAAAAAACGCAAGCATATTGATAACCATTCCTAAGAAAGCACAAAGAATTATTCTAGGCCAATCCTTTTTATCAATTTTTTCGGATTTAATAAATAAACTAACAGTCCAGAACAATAATGAAGCACCAATAACTCTTAAAAGTATAAAAGCATATGGACCTATATAAACTGGCATTACATTTTTAGCAACAGTGTGATTTAAGCCATAAATTAATGTAGCTCCAAAAGCGGCCAAAAATCCTAATGATCTATTACTCAATTAATAAGTTTATTATACCTTGTAAAGGTAATTCTATTATATAAAACAATGACAATCAAAAGATTTTTTTTATTAGTAACTCTCTCTGTTTTTTTATCATGTTCAAGTCCTAAATATGAATATATTATTAAAGACGATTTGTTTAGAACAACAATAAAAAAAGGAAATTTTTTAGAATTAAAAAATGGATATACTTATTTTAATATTAATAATAGTTCAAGTGAAAATACTTTAGTATTTATACACGGGTTTTCAGTTCCCTCTTACATTTGGGACAAAACATACAATTCAGCAAAAGAAAAAGGTTATAAAGTAATTAAATTGGATTTATATGGAAGAGGTTTTTCTGATAATCCAGATTTAGATTATACAGATGAATTATTTGCTAATCAAGTGATAGAACTACTTGAAGCCTTAGAGATTAAAAACGCAACGTTTTTGGGTCTTTCTAACGGCGGGAGAGTTATTTCAAAAATAGCAGATTTAAAACCAAATATTGTAGAGAAACTAGTTTATGTATCTGCTTCAAGCTTCAACAGTCATAAAGAGTTAGAAAATAAAAATGTTTCTGAAGATGAGATAAAAGATTTTATAGAAAACAAATATCCTACAATATCGTCTGGACAATTATCAGATTTCAAATATCCTGAAAACTATCCTAATTGGGACGATAAGTACGAAGAACTATTAAAATTCAATGGATTTGCTAGAGCCTTAATTTCTACTTTAAAAAATCATGTAAACTTAGATTCTGAGAATAAAGAAATAAGTGATTCAAATAAAACTGTTTATACAATCTGGGGGGACAGTGATTCAGTGGTCGTTTATAATCAAATCAAGGATAAATTAAACAAACTATTACCAAATAGATTTGAATATATTGTACCAAATTCAGGTCATCTTCCACATATTGAAAATCAAAATGATTTTGAAAATTACTTATTTGATGTAGTTTTAAAATAATTAATTATACTGCGTTATGGCTATTTTTGTTAAAAGAATCGTCTACTTAGATTATTGATCTATTTCTTTTCTAAATTTCACTCAGGAAACAGAGAAGGGTTTTTTTCTTTAACTAAATAACCTTTTTTTCTAATATAATCTGGATAATTAAGTTCCTTTATAATTATACCTGTATTACTTTCTAACCATTCAGCTACTAAATGTCTGTGACAAAATTTTGTTTTTGCACAGTTACACATCAAAACAGGTTCTGTGCTACCTGTTAATGAATTTATATGTTCTAAAACATTATTAGCATTTAATTCTAAGAGCATATTATTGTATTCGATAATAAATTTTTCCTCAGATATTTTTTTCTTTTTAAAATTGTCTAATAATCTAAAATTTGGGGCTAATGCTTTGTATTCAAACATAATATCAGATGAGTTTGAAGGAAAAAGTGATATAGAAACACCTCCCTCAATTTCAGTATTTTTTAATATGTTAAAGCTTGCTGTTTTGATATTTTAAATTTATAATGAATTTAAATAATTTTAACAAATTCACAAAAAAAATTGAATATTATTAATATAATCTTATTACCTGTTAATCCAGGTTGATAAAAATTCATAAAATTTATGATAAAAAACTTTTATTCTTAACATTATTTTAACATATTTGTTGTAAATCAAATAATTATATATGAAAAAACTAAACTTTTTGGTGACATTATCTTTTATGTTAGTGTCATTCTGGGGATTAAGTCAGCAAGTTACCATTACTGGTAGTGTAGCTGATGATAGTAGTCTTGCTCTCCCTGGAGCAACAGTTATAGTTGAGGGCACCTCTAATGGTGTTACAACTGATTTCGACGGAAATTATTCAATTACTGCAAGTGTTGGAGACGTATTAGTCTTTAGCTATGTAGGTTTTGAAACTAAAACCGTAACTGTTGGCAATGACAGAAAAATTAACGTTCTACTAAATTCAAGTAACGAACTTGATGAAGTAGTTGTTACTGGAATTACAACAAGAAACCTAAAACGATCAACTAGTAGTTCAGTTGTTGTAGATGCTGCCCAAATTGAGGGTGTAGCAATGACTTCTCCTGATGCTGCTCTTCAAGGTAGAGTTGCTGGTTTAAGAGTTGTTTCTCAATCTGGTACACCTGGTTCACCAACTTCAATTAGAATTAGAGGTGAAGGATCTATTACAGGTTCAAATTCTCCCTTATTTGTAATTGACGGAGTTCCTGTTGTTAACGGATCTTACAGTCCACTTACCAATGACTTAGGTGTTCTATCAATGATAAACCCATCAGATATTGAAAGTATAACTGTACTTAAAGATGCTTCTGCTACTGCTCCATATGGAGCTAGAGGATCTAATGGTGTAATTGTTATTACTACAAAAACTGGTTCTGCTGGAGAAGTACAATATCAAATTACTTCTAACTATGGTTTTCAAAACTATGCAATGGACGAGCGTCCAATGCTTAATGGTAATCAAAGATTAGAATTAGGAGCTGAAACTTTAATTAACGATTACGGATTTACTAAAGAAAATGCTACAAACTACGCCTTAGCAAACTTTCCAGGAGCTGCTGCATGGGATGCTGGTGGTAGAATTGATGGAAATTGGGATGATGCTGTAAAAGTTAAAGATGCACCAGATGCTGTTTATAATTTCTCTGCATCAGGTGGAAATGCAACTGAAAACTTTAGAATTTCTTTAGGACACAGAAAAACAACTGGTACATCAATTGGTGTTCAATACGAAAGTGTGAGTGGTGCTTTAGATTACAAGAAAAAAGCTGGAAAAGTAGATATAGTTACAAGTGTTAGAGTTTCTAATGCAATACAAGAAGGTCAGTTGGAAGGTAGTTCATATTTTGCTGCTCCACAGATGACTAGAATTTTCATGTCTCCTTTTCAGCAAATATATGGTGCTGATGGCAATTTGAATACAAGTCTTTCAACAAGTGTTTTTAATACTGTTTATTTAGCTGAAAATAATATTAGTAAATTGGATGGGACAAGAGCATTGTCAAATACTTCAATGACTTATTCATTTTCTGATGATTTAAAGTTTAACACTAGATATTCTTTGGATTATAACCTTACTAACTCTCACAGATACCAAAATGCTGTTCATGGTGGTGGAAGAGGTGATAATGGATATGCTTACCAATCAACTGGTAGATCGTTTACTTGGTCTTTTACTAATCAATTGAAATGGGACAAAACATTTAACGATGTTCATTATATTTCAGCTCTTGGTCAAATGAGTTTTCAAAAACAGAAATATGACTTTTTAAGTTCATCTGGTGAAAACGTTGCTACAGATAACTTAATATATGTTTCAAGTTTCCAAACTAACCAATCTGCTTCAGGTTCATTTAGTGATTGGAAAGAACTTGGTTATCTAGGTCTTTTAAACTATTCGTATGATGATAAGTACATTGTAGATCTTTCATACAGATACGACGGGTCTTCAAGATTTGCTATGGGTTATAGATTTGGATCGTTCTGGTCTGCTGCTGTTGCTTGGAACCTTACTGAAGAAGATTTTCTTGCAGACAGTGACATTGTAAACAGCTTAAAACTTAGAGCTTCTCTTGGTGAAACTGGAAACAACAATGTAGGGCTTAACTCATACCAATCATTGTTTAGTTATGGAGGTTCTTACGATGACAATGGAGCTGTTTCTCCAGGTTCATTTGGTAACGCTATACTAACTTGGGAAAAACAAGCTCAATACGATATAGGACTTGATTTTAGTTTATTAGACAATAGAGTTTCTGGTTCAATTGTAGCTTTTAACAAGAAAACAAGTGATTTACTTCAAAGTGTTCCTCTTTCTTTAACTAGTGGTCATTCATCTCAATCTCAAAATATTGGAGAAGTTGAAAACAAAGGAATTGAAATAGAACTTTCTTCTGATGTAATAAGAACTGATAATTTCACTTGGTCTGTCTATTCTAACTATGCTACATTGGACAACAAAGTAACTAAGCTAGCTAAAGATGCTGAAGGTAACGATCTTAATTTAGATGGTGGATACAATAGAGTTAGAGTTGGTGAAGAATTAAGAGGATGGTATTTAAGACAATGGGCTGGTGTAAATGTAGACACAGGAAACCCAATGTACTATAAAGGTGGTGAAGATTTTGATCCAACAATAGTAAATAGTTTAAATGCTGCAGATCAAACACCAGTTGGAAATAGATTACCTACTTATTCTGGTGGTCTTGGGACTAGAGTTAATTGGGGTGGATTTTATGCTGATGCAAACTTTTACTTCTCTGGAGGAAACAAAATATATGAGAGATGGAACTGGTATTCACAATCAACTGGATTACTATCTACATATTACTACCAAGGTGCTGCTTCACTTATGGACAGATGGCAAAAACCTGGTGACATAACTAATGTACCTAGAATGAGATACAGTACAAGTACGTCTGGAACAGGATCTGGTAATTCAACTAGATTTTTATATGATGGTGATTACGTAAGACTTAGAGATCTTGTAATTGGTTACAATGTAAACAATGCTGCAGTTGAGAGATTAGGTTTTGATTCTATATCGCTTAATGTAAAAGGAACAAACCTTTGGACTTGGGTAAAAGACGATAATCTTCAAGTTGATCCTGAAGTTGCTTTTAGTGGAAGTTGGGAAATTTACACTCCTATCTTAAAGTCAATCTCAGTAGGTCTAAATTTAAAATTTTAATAATATGAAAAATATATACAGATACTTATTAATTTTTACCGCATCAGCTCTAGTAGTATCGTGTGGTGAAAGCGATCTAGAACCAACATTGGCTTTAGATAAAGACTTAGATAGCGGAATTAATTCTGCTACTGATTTAGGTTTTGTTTTAAATAGTGCTTACGACAGAATGAGTGGGTCAGGGTACTATGGAAGAGATCAAATTATTATGGGTGATGTTAGAACTGACAACGCTTATTCTAATATGAATTCTGGAAGATTTGCAAACTCTGACATGGATTACAGCAATAATGGTGCTGGACCATGGAGTTCGGTTTATGGAGTTATAGCAATTACTAATATTGTAATTAATGCTGATACTTCCAATTTAACTGGAAGTGCAGATGAAATTGCACATATCCAAGGTCAAGCTCACGCACTAAGAGCTTTAGCTCATTTTGATTTACTTCAAGACTATGGTCAACATTTTATTACTGGTCAAGGTGGAGCTAGCTCATTAGGAATTCCATACGTTAAAACTTACAAAGATGCTGATTATTTAACGCCAGCAAGAGGAACTGTTGTATCTAATATTGGTGATATTGCAGCAGATTTAACATCTGCAATTGGTATGATGAACGATTCGTTTAACTCATCAACAAGTTACATGAGTAAAGCAGGAGCATATGCTATTTTAGCTAGAGCGACTCTTTACGCTGGATCAGTTGATCCTAGCCTATATGCAACTGCTGATTCAGCAGCCAAGTGGGTAATCGCTAATTCTGGAGCTTCACCTGTAAGTGCAGCTGGTTTTGCTTCTTCTTACACTACAGACAATGCTTCAAATTCTTTATTTGAATTAGCTTTTTCTGGAACTGACAATAGAGGTATTAACGGAATCGCTTACATATTAAGAGGAACTTCTTATGGAGATGTTAGAATATTAACTGGAACTGGAGCTAATCCAGATCTATTAGATATTTATGGTGTCGATGATGTTAGAGGTGCAGCTGATATGATTGGTACTGCACAGGGATATCCAACAATGCTTGGTAAATTTCCTTCAATGAATGGAGCTGATAATGTAACATTGTTCAGAGTTGAAGAAATGCATTTAATAGCCGCAGAAACTAGCCTTAGAGCTGGAAATGCTACTGATGCACTTTCATACCTAAATAACATTCCTGCAATAAGAGGATTAGGTGCTGATTACTATGCTTCTGCAACTTTAGAAAATATTCTAGAGGAAAGAAGAAAGGAATTTGCATTTGAAGGTCTTAGATTCCATGATTTATCAAGAATGGGAATGGACATGCCTTTAATTGATGGATTTAAACAATTAAATGATGATTTAACTGGAACTCCACCTGTTTATGGTTCACATAGGTACGCATACCCAATTTCACTTTCAGAGAGAAATGCGAATCCTAATATGGTTCAAAATTACGGATACGGAAACTAATATCTAATTAACCAAAGATATTTGATAAGAAAACCCGCTGTATGGCGGGTTTTTTTTATTTTAAGTAAATGGGAATAACAGAAATTACATATTTATGGATTATAATAGCTTTAATTATTTTTCCCATAAACTTAATTTATAAAGCACCCTACGGAAAACATTCAACTAAAAAATGGGGTAAAACCATAGATAACAAAACAGGTTGGGTTTTGATGGAGTTTCCTGCACTTATCACTTGTCCATTAATTTATTATATAGTTGCAGAGGAGATAAGCCTAAGTATTGGTTTTATTTTTATATGGATTACACACTATTTTAACAGAACAATAATCTATCCCTTAAAAATTAAAACTAAAGGGAAAAAGATTCCTGTTGCAATTGTAGCATCTGCATTCTTTTTCAATGTAATAAATGGTATTTTGAATGGATATTTTATAGCAACAATACCTTTTGAATCCATTTCATTTACTTGTATACTAATTGGTTTTATTATTTTTATCATTGGTTTATTTATAAATATTTTCTCGGATAACATACTTATTAAATTAAGAACTAATCAAAAAGGATATGTTATCCCTAAAGGCGGACTATTTAATTATGTTTCATGTCCCAATTTCTTTGGAGAAATAATAGAATGGCTAGGTTTTGCAATAATGACGTTAAATCTTGGTTCTATATCATTTTTAATATGGACAATCTGTAACCTGATTCCAAGATCAAAAGCACATCATAAATGGTATAATGAAAATTTTGAAAACTATCCCAGTAAAAGAAAAGCGGTTATCCCCTATTTACTGTAAATTAAAGTTTTACTGAATAAATAAAATATATTGTTACTAAAGCAAAAATAGCTGCAAAAAAAACTGCACCAGCAGCAACATCCTTAATGAATCCTATTTTATTGTTATAATCTGGATGAATAAAATCTGCTATTTTCTCAATTGCTGTATTAAGAGATTCAGCACAGAGAACTAGACATATTGCAAGTACTTGAAATAACCATTCAATATCAGAAATTTCAAAATAAAACCCTGCAACAACAAACAACAACGCAATAAAAGATTGAGCCTGGATAGAATGTTCAGTTTTTAATAATAAAAAAGCTCCTTTAATTGAATAAAAAATTGCTTTAATTCTTCCTGTTATAAATTTAATCATAGTAGTTAATAGACTGCTAATATAAAATTAATTTGAGACAATAAATTTCATGAATTAAGTGGTATGATTATTGGATAGATATAAGTATGAAAAAAATCATTTTACTAATTATTTTATTTAATGTTAGTTTAAGTTATTCTCAAATTAATCCATTGGATGTTGAAATAGTAAGAGATAATTTTGGAGTGCCTCATATTTATGGTAAAACAGATGCGGATGTTGCCTATGGCTTAGCCTGGAGTCATGCTGAGGATGATTTTAAAACCATTCAACAAGGTTATTTAGCTGGAAACGGATTACTAAGTAAACATATAGGTATAAATGGGGCTGGTGCAGATTTTTTAACTCAACTTATTGAATCTAAAGAAACAGTAGACAAGTTATTTAACACATTAGATCCTGAGTTCATTGAAATTTTAAAAGCATATTCTCAGGGATTAAACAAGTATGCTGATACGCATCCTGATGAAGTACTGGAAAAGAAATTATTTCCTATAACTCCAAGGAAAATGAGTGCATATTCGTTTCTTCAATTATTTATAGCAAACGAAGCTGACAAACTAGTGCTGTCAATAATAAATAATAAAGTTCCAAGAGAGAATCCGTTCAAGGATGATATTAAAGGATCTAATACTTTTGCGTTTAACTCAAATAAAACGGGTAACAATGAGACATACTTAGCGATAAACACGCATCAACCACTTGATGGTCCTACTTCTTGGTACGAGGCTCATTTGGTTAGTGAAGAAGGTACTAACATCATCGGGGCTACTTTTGCTGGAGCACCTTGTTTACTTATTGGAGCCAACAAAAATTTAGGTTGGGCTCACACGGTTAACTACCCAGATAAAGCGGATATTTTTGAACTAGAAATGCATCCTACAAAAAAGCTTACTTATTTAGTTGACGGAGAGGAATTAAAACTTGAAAAGAAAAAAGCTTCTATATATGTTAAGGTTTTAGGAATTGACATTAAGGTTAAAAGAAAATTTTATAAAAGTATTTTTGGACCTACATTAAAAAACGAATCTGGATATTTTTCTATTCGCACCCCTTCCCTTTTCAATATTAAAGCTCTACAACAGTGGTGGAAAATGAATAAAGCCAATTCATTTGAGGAGTTTTATGAAATATTAAAAACTAGAAATTTACCTGGATATAATATTGGATATGCTGATAATAAGGGGAATATATTTTATATTTCAAATGGAATAATTCCCGTTAGAAATGAAGAATTTAACTGGAGAAATGTAGTTCCTGGAAATACTAGAAAAAATCTTTGGACAAAATATTACACTACAGAAGAGCTTCCTCAAGTTCTAAATCCAAAATCTGGTTACGTTTACAATGCAAATCATAGTCCCTTTAAATCAACTTCAACTGAGGAGAATCCAAGTGAAGAGGATTTTTCTAAAACAATGGGTTTTCCTACATACGATAACAATAGAAGTACTAGATTATATAATTTAATTAACTCTTATGATACAATAGATTATTCGACATTTAAAAAAATAAAATACGACAGAACATTTCCTACACCATTTAATTATAATTATATAGATTTAAATGTTCTTTTTGAATTAGATCCAAATCAGCATCCTGAAATAAAAAACCTAATAGAATCTATTCAAAATTGGGATAGATCTGCTGATGCTGATTCTTACGGTGCAGGATCCTATGGGATTTTTTATTATTTATTTGGTAAAAAGTATTTTAAACTACTTTCAGATGATAAGGTAGCAACAAAACAAATGATTATAGATTGTTTAAAAGATACTAAGGAAAAAATGCTAAGTGATTTTGGTTCTGAAAATGTTAAGCTTGGTGAATTTCAAAAACTTGTAAGAGGAAATAAAGAAATACCTATATACGGTCTCCCAGATGTATTAACAGCAATGAGAGGAGTTGATCACAAAGATGGACAAATAAAAGTAACACATGGTGAATCATATATTGAATTAGTGAAATTCACTAAAAACAAAACTGAAATTGAATCTATTATTTCATATGGAAGCAGTGATCGTAAAAACTCGGTTCACTATTCCGACCAGATGGATATGTATTCAAAGTTTCAAACTAAAAAAATGACATTTGATAAAAAAGAAATTTATAAAAATGCCAAAAAAATATATCATCCAAATTAAAAAATCTTGTATTTTTAGGTATGAAATTTAATTACACATATATTCTATTAACTTTATTAATTATGTCAAGCTGTAACAATTCAAACGAAAGTGATTCAAAACTAATTGAAGGTAAAATTATTCACAGTGTCTATTTCTGGTTAAATGATTCTGATAATAAAGAGGATGTTAAGACTTTTGAAACAGCTATTAAAAAGCTTATGAAAAATAGTCAGTTTGCTAATAAAATGCATTTAGGTAAACCGGCTAATACAGAAAAAAGAGAAGTAATTGATAACTCCTATAACTATTGCTTGATTTTTACATTCGATACTTATAAAGACCAAAGAATATATCAAGATGAACCAGCACACTTAATTTTTATAGGTGAAGCAAAGCATTTATGGGAAAAAGTATTAATATTTGATTCGATTCAAGAACCTATTTAATGCTATCTAAAGCATCTTGATAGGTCTTTTCGTATAACGGCACTATTTTGCTTATATCAAACTCCTTAGCCTTTAAAAATGCTTTATTTTTAAAATTATCTAGACTTTCTTTACTACTTAAAATAGATATAGCTTTTCTTGACATCTCATCAACATTATCAAAATTTTCAACATAGCCTGTTTCTCCGTTAATATTAATTTCCGGAAGGCCACCTGAATCAGATGAAATAACAGCGACTTTAGACGCCATAGCTTCTAAAGCTGCTAATCCAAAACTCTCAGCTGAAGATGGTAATAAAAACAAGTCTGAATGACATAAGTTTTTTTCAACTTGATTGGAATTCCCTAAAAACTTTACCAAATGTGAGATTCCTAGTTCTTGACATAAATTTTCGGCTAATAATTTGTCTGGCCCCTCTCCTATCATTATTAATTTGGCATTCAATTTTTTTTGAATATTATAAAATATTTTAACAACATTGGCTATGTTTTTCACAGGTCTAAAATTACTAACATGAGAAATAATAAATTCTTTTGCTGGGATGGGATTCTCGTGCAAACATAAATCTTGTTGTACCATGTATTTATTGATATCAATAAAATTGGGAATAACTTTAATATCCTTTTTAATTTCAAACTGATCTAAAGTATCCTCTTTTAAACTTTGAGACACACAGGTAACTATATCAGATTTATTGATACTGAAAGTTACAGCAGTTTTGTAAGAAGGATGATTTCCAACTAAAGTTATATCTGTTCCGTGTAGAGTTGTAACTATTGGAATATTGATAGACTGCTCTTTTAACATTTTTTTTGCCATATAAGCGGCATATGCATGAGGAATTGCATAGTGTACATGTAATACATCAATAGAATTATTTTTAACTACATCAACTAGTTTAGTAGATAAAGCAAGTTCGTAGGGAACAAAACTAAACAACGGATAATCAGGAACATTAACTTTATGAAAATGTAATTTGTTGTTTAAATCAGTTAATCTTACTGGTTTCTTATAAGCTATAAAATGAACCTCATGACCATGATTAACTAGAGACATTCCTAATTCAGTCGCCATAACACCACTTCCTCCAAACGTTGGGTAACAAACAATAGCTATTTTCATTTTCATCATTTTAAAGAATCGTAAATAATTCTTTGAATTTCTGTTCTAATATTATTATCAGAAAGTTTGTTATTATTCATTGATGGAAATGTTCTATTTGACAAGAAAACATATATAATTTGATTTTCAGGATCTCCCCATACATATGTTCCCGTAAAACCCGAATGTCCAAAACTAGACATTGGAACACACCCACAAGTTGGAGAACTATCATCAATTTGTGGCTTGTCAAAACCTAAACCTCTTCTATTTCCATCTTCACAATAATAACAGGTGTTAAAGTAATCAATTGTTGATTTAGAAAAAAATGTTTTTGAACCATATTTACCATTCAGTAAATACATTTGCATAATCTTAGCAACATCGTTTGAATTAGAAAAAAGACCTGCATGCCCACCTATTCCACCTTGCATAGCTGCACCCATGTCATGAACATAGCCAACAAGAGTGTCTTTTCTAAAATAATTATCAATTTCAGAGGGGACAATTTTATTTGAAGTAAATAACTCTAATGGATTATATGTTGTGAAATTTGCGCCAACTTTATTTAAAATAATCTTTTTAAGTAATTTATCTAAAGTAACCTTATGTTTATCCTCAAGAAAATATTTAAAAAAATAATAAGGCAGATCGCTGTATAAATATGATTTATTTTGTGAAAGTTCGCTGTCAATAATTCTATTTTTAATTGTATCTAAAAAAGAATTTTTAAGAAAAAGATCTCTATTTACTGAGATAGAATATTTTTTGTTTTTTTTTTACTGTAAAAACTAGTTAAAGGATTATAACTCACAGAATCCAAAGTTTCCTTATAAAAAGGAATCCATGGATATAATCCAGACTGATGAGCCAACATTTCTTTTAACAATAAATTGCCTTTATCTTTTAAATCTAAATCAGGTAAAATATCAGATAAAGTTGATTTTTCATTAATACCATTACTTTCAAACTCATTCATAAGTAATGGAACAGATGATAAGATTTTGGTAAGAGATGCTAAATCATAAATATGATCCCATTTAATTTGATTGTTTTTTTTATAGGTTTTGTAACCATAACTTTTATTAAAAACAACTTTACCATTTTTAGAAACAAGTACCTGAGCTCCAGGTGTCATTCTTTTTTGTATTGCATCTTCTACAACTGAGTCAATTGAATTCAGTATATCCAAATCGAAATTTTTATCGCTAGGAAGCCCATAACTTAACCTATTTATAGTTTTTGTTTTAATTGAGCTATGTAAAGGATATTTTTTACTTATTGAAACAGGTAATCTTCCAACAGCAGGTAATGCTCCAAAAATGATTTGAGCTGATTTGTTTTGAGCAATAACGTTATTTTGATAAGAAACTAAAATTGAAGAAATATTTGTCATATCAAGATCCATCAATGCATAAGGTTTTGCAAAAACATTTAAGATTACATTCTTATTCTTTGATAACAACTCTAACGTTTCTATTTCTGATTGATTAAACTTATAAGGATCAAATGGACTTTTAGTTGATTTATGAAAACCTACAACAACTGTTTGATAAGGCTTTAAGGTTGTAAGTAATTCAGCTTTTGAATCATATTCAATTTTATCGACCTTAGTGTAATGATTTAATATTTTAAAAAATTCATCTGAGTCTGAATCTCCCATTTCTAAAAAAGCAATTTTTGTTGAAATATCTTTTATAGGAAGAATGTCATTATCATTTTTTATTAATGTGATAGATTTTTCTGTAATTTCTTCAAATAATAACTTATCTATATTGCTATTCATATCTTCAACAATATTCTCTAAATCAATTTTATTTTTTTTATAAAGCCCTGCTTTATATTTAGCCATTAATATTTTTTTAACGGAATACTTCAATCTCTTTTCTGTTATAATTCCATCATTAATTGCTTTTTTAATGCTTTTTGTACTTTCATCTAGATCATCAGGCATAAGTAACACATCGTTTCCAGCTAACAATGCGCCAACATCAGCTGATTGATTTTTATTAAAATCTACAACACCTTTCATGTCCATAGCGTCTGTGATTACTAAACCTTCAAATTTTAATTTCTTTTTTAGAAGTTTAGAAATAATGTTTTTTGACAACGTTGATGGCATTTTTGGCTCCTTTTCTAAAGATGGAACTTCCATGTGAGCTACCATAACAGTAGATAAATTATTTTTAATTAACTCTTTGTAAGGAAATAACTCTACATCATTTATTCTTTTAGCAGAAAAGTTGATTACTGGAAGCGTTTTGTGAGAATCCGTTGATGTATCTCCATGACCAGGAAAATGTTTTGCAGAGCCCATAATTCCAACTGATTGCATTCCTTTTAAATATGATAAAGATTTCTTTGTAACGTTAATCTTATCCTCTCCAAACGATCTACTACCAATTATAGGGTTGTTAGGATTTGTATTTATATCAGTAACTGGAGCAAAATTAATATGAACACCAATTCTTTTAGCGTGAACACCAATTCTTTTTCCAACATTATATATTAAAGAATCATCATTTAATGCTCCAAGTGTCATATTATATGGGAAAGAAAAAGCATCGTCCAACCTCATGCCAATACCCCATTCTGCATCCATACCAATTAATAAAGGAACTTTTGAAATAGATTGAAAAATATTAGTATATTTTGCTTGATCCTTTATGTTTCCTAGAGAAAAAATCAATCCTCCTAAATGATTTTTTTCAATTATTGAAGAAACCTCTTTCATTTTATCATCACCTTGTTTTGTGGCTACCCAAATGGTAAATAACTGTCCAATCTTTTGATCAATCGACAGAGTATTATAAATACTATCTACCCACACTTCTTGTTTTACTGCATCATCTGAAACTAAAGGATTCTGTGAATAAGAATGAAAAGAAAAAACAAGAAAAAATAACAGGATTTTTAAAAAATGCATGTTCTGTAAATTATATTGCTAATTTAAAAAAAAAAGGTTTTGAATCCGAGGTTTTTAGATAAATACAAACTTATTGGCTATCAAAAGAACCTAGAATGCCAGCTTTTAAAAGCTGGAACTTCCCAACTGTTATTATAATCTTCAATATCGACAACAAGATTATTAAAAACGACAGTGTTTTTAGAAACTGATTTGTTTTTAATTAAAGATTTAAATTCAACAATTGATTTATAAGAAACATATTCACCTTGCTTAAAAGCTACATTCATTTTATCTAATAAACTTACCTGATATTCATTTTCAATTTGCTGAATAAAATGAACACAAGCATCAATAGAACATCCAGATGCTTTAGTTGATTTCTCGTTTAATGCTATAATTAGAAATCTATCATATTTAATTTCAAAACTAGATTTTAAATTATCTCCGTGCGCAGTCCAGTTTTTTAAAAACTGTGTGAGTTTAGTTTGAATTTGATCAATTTCTGATCCTTTGAATTTTTTATCTGATTGATAAATCCAAATTCGTGAATCTTTTGGCATTTCATCAAATGGGAGTATCATAAATCTGAAGCCTGGTTAATAAGTTCTGCTATATCCAAAACTTCAATTTCATTTTCTTTCTTTTTATATTTAATCCCATCTGAAAGCATTGTGTTACAAAAAGGACATCCTGAAGCAATAATGTCTGGTTTTGTTTCTAAAGCTTCTTCTGTTCTCTTTATATTAATTTCTTTATCACCTTTCTCTGCATCCTTAAACATTTGTGCTCCACCTGCACCACAACAAAGACCTTTTTGTTTACAACTCTTCATTTCTGAAAGTTCTACGTCAAGCTTTTCTAAAACATCTCTTGGAGCTTCGTAAACATTATTCGCTCTACCTAAATAACATGGATCATGAAAAGTTATTCTTTTTCCTTTGAAAACTCCTCCTTTTACCGAAACTCTACCCTCTTTTAATAGCGATTTAATAAACTGTGTGTGATGCATTACATCATAGTTTCCTCCAAGTTCAGGATATTCATTTTTCAATGTATTAAAACAGTGAGGGCATGTAGTTACAATCTTCTTAATGTTATAACCATTTAAAACTTCAATATTTGTTAAAGCTTGCATTTGAAATAAAAACTCATTGCCTGCTCTTTTAGCAGGATCACCAGTACAACCTTCTTCACTTCCAAGAACAGCAAAAGAAACATTTGCTTGGGTTAAAATATTAGCAAACGCTTTAGTGATTTTTTTGGCTCTATCATCAAAACTTCCGGCACAGCCAACCCAAAATAAAATTTCAGGTGTCTTCCCTTGAGATATTAATTCAGAAAAAGTATGAATTTCTATTTTTTTCATAATTATTAGTTGTGACCGTCATCAAATACTTCGATGGTAACTTCTTTATCGACTAAGTCAGTAAATTTACCATTATATCTTGTTGCTTTAACTAAATGATTGTCTATCCAGTGGTAATTCCCTCCTCTTGGTTTACCCATTACCATACCATGAAACTTAAACCCGTGATCATTTAACCATTTCTCAGTAACCTCTCTGTGTTCTTCAATTCTTGAAGTAAAAAAACAAATAATATGACCTTCATCATACCACTTATTTAAGGTGACCAATGCATCTGGATATACATTTGCTGTAGCCATTCTTTCAGGCTCTTCATTTGGAATATCATCACATATAGTTCCGTCAATATCAATTAAATAGTTTTTTATTCCGTCTGGAAGTATTGGGCTAATATGCTCTCCGTTTTCGATTTTTTCACTTAGTAATTTGTCAACGTCTTCTTGTTTCATTTATATATATTAAAATTAAATTTCATTTTTCCAATTAAGCTTATCCATTTGATTAAATGGCCACGGAGCACCATTATTTTCAATATTAGACATCATATTATTAAGTTCAGACGGAGCATCTGATTTTTCCATTACTAAATACCTTCTCATGTCCATTATTATGGATAGTGGATCAATCCCAATAGGACAAGCCTCAACACATGCATTACATGACGTACAAGCCCATAACTCTTCCTTACTAATATAGTCGCTTAACAATTCCTTACCGTCACTTACAAACTTTCCTTTATTATTGTCAATATTTTTTCCAACAGTTTCCATCCTATCACGTGTATCCATCATAATTTTGCGAGGAGAAAGTTTTTTTCCAGTTTGATTTGCAGGACATTCGCTAGTGCATCTACCGCATTCAGTACATGTATAGGCATTTAACAATTGAATTTTTGACAAATCGAAAACATCAGAAGCACCAAATTTGGAAACTTCAACAGAACTTGTAGATGAATAAGGATCAATACTTGGATCCAACATCATTTTAACTTCGTTAGTAACTGATTTCAAATTCGTAAACTTACCTTTTGCGTTTAAATTAGCGAAGTAGGTATTTGGAAATGCAAGTAAAATATGAAGATGTTTAGAATAATATAAATAATTTAAAAAGCATAAAATTCCTATTATATGTAACCACCAAGCTGATCTTTCAATAATAAACACGCTATTTGCAGAAAAGCTATCAAAAAGAGGTAATAAATATTGACTTACTGGAAATGAACCAGCAGAAATATAATTAAACTCTGGAGCATTTTGTTGAATCCATAAATCTGCTCCATTCATAGTTAAAAATAAAACCATCAACACTATTTCAACGTAAAGAATAATATTAGCATCATTCTTTGGCCATCCTTTCATTTCTAGACTAAGAAACCTTTTTATATTCAACATATTTCTTCTAATCCAAAAAATAATTACCGATACTATTACTAAAAATGCAAATATTTCAAAAAACGCAATTAAAAAATTATAAAAAGATCCTAGAAATGGAGCAAAAACTCTGTGAGTACCTAAAGCACCATCTACTATAATTTCAAGTAGTTCTATATTAATGACTAAAAACCCAACATAAACCACAACATGTAATAATCCAACAATTGGTTTATCTATCATCTTAGACTGACCAAAAGCGATTCTAAGCATTTGAAGTAATCTGGTTTTTTTATTGTCAGTACGATCAATGGATATTCCTAAATTTATATTTCTATATATTTTTTTTACATTTTTAACAAAAAGATACAATGCAAAAGAAAAAAGAGCAATAAATATGATATTAGGAATTAATGAAATCAAAGATTAATTTTTATTTGATTGAAAGGCTTTGTTTTTTTTTCCAAAAACTGAAAAATGAATATACCTTTTTGGGTTCAGCCTTATATCTTCAAGTAAAAGGTCAATTGATTTTGAAGCGTTATTTAAATTATTGAACAAAGAATCGTTAGAAATTAGTTTTGATAAAGAACCGTTTCCATTATTTATATTATCTAAAACAATGGATAAATTATCAGAAGATGATTTTAAATTATTTAAAGTTAATTCTAAATCACTTGATTTAATTGTACTGGAAATAGATGAAAGATCTGATGAAATATTATTGATATTTTCAATTGAGTTATTAATACTGAGTTTATTAGACTTTACTATAGATTTAATCATAGCGCTAGTTTCCTTTAAGTCAGTAATTGTTTCAGAAAAATCAGAAACACTTGTACGTAGATTGGATCTAGTAGGATCATCAAAAACTGAGTTAACTTTTTCTAAAACAGCATTTGCACTAAGAATCATTGTTTCAATATTTTCTTGTAAAGGAGTTAATTTTTGATTAACAAGCTCAGTTAAACCAGGTGCAACAGAGGATTTTAAAGTATCTAGAGAAACAGCTACCCTGCTATTATCCATAGCTGGTATAATCGCAAGAGCTTTCCCACCAATAAGACCAGTTTCATAAATCTGTGCTATACTATTGACAGAAAACTTGATATCATTCTCAACTCTAAACTTAACAATTAAACGATTATTAGTAAAAAAAGATATATCTGTTATACTACCTACAGGATATCCATTAACAGTAACTGGAGTACCATTAACAACGCCCTCTACATCATCATAAACAGAGTAAAACGTCCTGTCGCTCACAAAGATATCGTTAGATTTTAGATAACTAAAGCCAAAAATGAATAGGCCAACACCAATAATGACTAAAATTCCAGTTTTTATTTCGTTTTTATTTTTCAAATTGTATTATTGAATTATATCAAAGTTATGAATTATTTAATCAAAAATTAATTTTTATAAGAAGATAAATATTCTTCAATCGTAATATTTTTATCATTTTTAAAACCAACAATTAAAGCATCTTTAAAACCAGCATTAATAGCTGTTTTTAATATGTCTTTAGCTTGTTCATAATTCTGAGTCTTTTCATAATAATATCTATAAACATTACTATTTTTTGTGTAACTAAGATTGATTAAGCCTTTGAAATTGTATGATTTTAAAGGTACTTTTTTTGAACTTGAAGCTATTTGAATTTTTAAAAAATAATCGTCAGTATAATTTTCGTCAAGATCGCTAAACAATTGACTGTCGTTATTAATAACACCAGAAATAATAGAGTTTCTATATCTTAATATTCCATTAGAAATTGATTTGGATATTTCTTTTTGACCTTTTTTAGAATTCAAATAAGCACCTTCTTTTTTATTTGTTAAAAATCCTGTTTCAACTAAAACGCTAGGCATATAAGTATATTTTAAAACTATAAATCCAGCTTGTTTAACTGTCCTGTTTTTTCTATTCAAATCAGAAACAAAGGCCTTTTGAATTAAATCTGCAATTACTATGCTTTGATCTAAATAGTCTTCCTGCATAAGTACTAAACTTATGACAGATTCTGGAGAATTAGGATCAAATCCATCATATTTTTGCTCATAGTTTTCTTCCTTGAAAATAACTGAATTTTCTTTTTTTGCAATTTCAAAATTTCTTTGGTTTGCATGTAAGCCTAAAACAAAAGTTCCTGCTCCATAAGCATTAGATGTATGAGCATCACAGTGAATTGAGATAAATAAATCAGCTTTTACTTTATTAGCAATTTCAGCTCTTTTAAATAGATTTACAAAAACATCTTTTTTTCTAGTGTATATAACTTTAATATTACTTTGTTTTTCTAACTCAGCTCCAACTTTTAAAGCTATTGACAAGGCTATATTTTTTTCATAATATCCATTACCTCGATTTCCAGGATCTTTTCCTCCATGACCAGCATCTAAAACAACCGTAAACTTACTTTTACTTTCTTGAGAAAATAAAAGATTTGTGTTTAAAAAAATTAAACAGAATACAGTCAAGTTAATAACAAGCTTAATTAAATTTTTCATAATAAATTATCACTAGAAAAATATATGTAATTTTACTACTTAAACGATTTAATCTGTCTACAATAAAAACACATAATAATTATTCTTTCAAATTAATTTTTATTTTGATAGTATTACTTACTTTTCAAATTAATTATTCACAAGATATTAAGGGAGTCGACAGTATAATTACTAACGACACATTGAAGAAAAAGCCTTTATTGTTGGGTAAAATAACAAGAAATGCAAAAGGATATATTAAAATTGATAAAAAAAAGGGGAAATTATACTTGTATGATAAGGCCGAACTTTACTATCAAGACACTGAGTTAAAGGCTGGGATTATTATTTTAGACTACAATAAAAATGAAGTTTCTGCTGGAAGAATTAAAGATTCATCAGGTGCGTTAACACAACCTCCTTTTTTTAAACAAGCAGGTGACGAGGTTAATCCAGATTCAATTAGATTTAATTTTGACACAAAAAAAGCATTAATTTGGAATTCTAGAAGTGAGCAGAGCGGAATGAACGTTTCCGCATTAGCAACTAAAAAAGAAAATGATTCGGTATATTTTATAAAAGAAGCAAGAATTACTACTTCAAAAAAAGAAAATCCAGATTATTATATTAGAGTTAGAAAGGGTAAATTCATTCCAAATAACAAGATTATTGCGGGTCTAAGCAATATATATGTAGCAGATGTACCTACACCTATTTTTCTACCATTTGCATATTTTCCATTAACTCAAGACAGAGCTACAGGATTTATATTTCCAAGTATTGGTCAAAACAACGAAAGAGGATATTTTATTCAAAATGGAGGATATTATTTTGCGCCTAGTGACTTTTTTGACGTAACTCTTTTAGCAGATTATTATACTAATGGAAGTTATGGATTTAGAGCAGAATCTAAGTATAAGGTAAGATATAATTACACTGGGTCACTAAGTTTAAGATTTGAAAACTTAATAAATGGAGAAAGAGGCCTGCCAGGATATTCTAAAAATAATATTTATAATATCAGATGGTCACATAGTCAAGATTCAAAATCAAACCCTAATAGTAGGTTTTCTGCTTCTGTTAATTTAGGAAGTAGTAATTATTTTAGAGAATCAGTAAACCAACTTAATACTCCTAATTTTTTAAATAATACTTTAAACTCTTCTGTTTCTTATTCTAAAACTTTCAGAGGATATCCCTCTGTTAATCTATCCCTAACAGCTTCACATTCACAAAACACTAGAACTCAGACTGTAAACATGAGTTTACCAACTCTGCAAGCCAATGTAGAAAGAGTTTACCCATTTGTAAAAAAGAATGGTCAAAAGAAAGGAATTTTAAAGAACATTAATTTACAATATTCAGTTAGAGGAGAAAACAGGATACAAACCTCGGACTCTTTATTTTTGAAAAAAGAAATGTTTGATGACGCTATGTATGGAATGAAACATTCTATACCTATTGGAACAAACTTTAAATTCCTTAAACATTTAAGTCTTAGTTTAAGTGGGAGATTTGATGAAGTATGGACTGGACAAACTATAAAAAGAAATGATTATGATGTAATCAATCAATCAATTGGAAAAAAAGATACAATAAAAGGGTTTGACAGGTTTAATAAATACAGCTTTAGCGCAAGTCTTGGTACAACTGTGTATGGTGTGTTTAATTTTAAAGAAGGAAAGAAAATACAATCTATCAGACATGTAATGAGACCGTCTGTTACATATGGAATAAATCCAAGTTTTGAAAAATATTATGATGAATATATTATAGATGCTAATGGAAACACAAACGAATACACAAGATTTGAAGGCGGTTTTTTTGGAACTCCAGGTAAAACTTTTTCTAGTTCTATTGGATTTAGCTTAAGCAATGTTCTTGAGGCAAAAATAAAAGACAAGGACAGTATGAAACTTGAACCTAAAAAAATTAAACTTTTAAATAATTTAAATTTTTCGACAAGTTATAATATTGCTGCAGATTCATTAAAATGGAGTCCAGTAAGAATGACGACATCAACATCATTATTTGATGACAAATTAGATTTAAATTTAGGAGCAACATTTGATCCTTATACTATTAACGAAAATGGTAGAAGAATAAATATCTTAAACATTAATGATGGAGGAGGGTTGTTTAGAATGACAAGTGCTAATATAAATCTAGGTTTTTCGTACTCAAGTAAAAATTCAAAAAGTGATAAATCTAAAGGATCTGATAATTCAAGAAGTGGTGGTAGAAGTGACGATTTATTTGGAAGAGCAAACGATTTTGCAGATAGCTCATTTGATGATAATGAAGATGAGGAAGATGAAGATAAGGAGGAAGATGAGAAAGGTTTAAAATTCTATCAGAATCAAATCCCGTGGGATATTAGAATTGCACATTCACTAACATACTCAAATAACAGAAAACAGAAAGATATTACAAATAATTCATTAATGCTTTCTGCAAATATTGATCTTTCTAAAAAATGGAAAGTTGGAGGGTCTTCTGGTTATGATTTTAAAAACAAGGGGGTTACTTATACTCAGTTAAGATTTGAAAGAGACTTAGATAGCTGGAAGATGAATTTTAACTGGGTGCCATTTAGTACTAGAGCATCATGGTATTTTTTTATAGGAATTAAATCTGATTTACTTAGCGATCTAAAATATGACAAAAGAAGATTACCAGATAAAAGGTTATAAATTAAATTTACTATTAATTTTAATTTGTTTAATTAGCTTTAATAATTATTCACAATCAAATATGAAAAAAGTAATAAATTCAAAAAATGCACCAGATCCAGTAGGCCCTTATAATCAAGCTATTCTTGTTGATGGAACCCTTTATCTTTCAGGACAAATAGCACTGGACCCTAAAACAATGGAAATGGATAATTCTTCAATAGAAATTGAAACAATCAGGGTATTGAACAATATTAATTCAGTTCTAGAAGAAGCTAATTTTAGTTTTAATGATATTATAAAAACTACTATATTTTTAACCAGTATGGAGGATTTTACTGTTGTTAATGAAATTTACGGAAAATGGTTTGATAAAGAGTCAGCTCCTGCAAGAGAAACAGTTGAAGTTTCAGGATTACCAAAAAATGCGAGAATTGAAATATCAGTTATTGCAAAAAAATAAAATCATAAACCTTGATGATAGGCTACCAAACCTTCAATTGGTCTTCTTAACACTTTACCAAGCTTCATGTTTTTCTTTTTTATTCGCTTTTCTAACTCATCTTTAAGGTAAAAACCTATTGATCCTACAAAATGTAGTTCCACATCTTTACAATTATCAAATTGTCTAATTTGATTTGAAATAAATAAATTAAATCCTTTTTTAATTAATTTTTTTGAATATTTCAAGTCTTTATTTTGAACTAGAAATTTAGCAAATTTTGCTAAATATGTATTTGGATTCGGCTTCTTATACAAATAGTCTTTTATAACTTCTGCCTCTAAATTAAATTCCTCTTTAAATTTCGTTTCTAATTCTTTTGAAAGTCTGTTAAAATAATAATCTCTTAAGAGCTGTCTTCCAAAATAGTTTCCACTAGCATCATCCATCAAAACATAACCTAAAGAAGTTACTTTTTGATGTATTTCTTTGCCGTCGTAATAACTACAATTAGAACCAGTGCCTAGAATAGATACTATTGCTTTTTCTCCAGGCTTACAACAAGCATATACCGCAGCATAAGTGTCTTCTTTAATATCGAACTCAGAATTTACGAAAATAGGAGTTAAAACCTTTTTTAAAAGGTCTTTTGGTGGTTTAGTACCACAACCTGCCCCATAAAAATGTATTTTCTTTATTTTTTTTCTATTTTGATAAAGATCGTAATTATTAATTATACGCTCTTCTATAATATACTCTGTTAAAACCTGTGGATTTAAACCCAAAGTAAATGTTTCAAAAAGGATAGATCCATTATCATCTATAGCTATCC
>Ga0209502_10001251_pt1 | contig 24094 bp, 25 predicted proteins | sample ArcticOcean_MG_C_10_FD_187442 | JGI IMG/M metagenome (GOLD analysis project Ga0209502, IMG submission 187442) | Marine microbial communities from western Arctic Ocean - ArcticOcean_MG_CB11_90 (SPAdes) (version 2) | ecosystem: Environmental > Aquatic > Marine > Oceanic | place: Arctic Ocean... | reverse complement strand
TCTGACAGTCCGGCTTATGCCATGAACGCAGGTGCAGGTAACAACGATTCACACCCATTTGTTGCGATGACTGGAAGAACTCCAGTGAGAGTAGTAGGTGCAGTGACCAAAGGTCAAAGACTAGTTAGTTCATCAACTAAAGGTTGTGCAAGAGCAGTTGCAACAGGCGAATCATTTTCACCATTCAACGTGATAGGTAGAGCACTAGAGAGCTCAACTGACGCAGGAATCAAATTGGTAAATTGTGCGGTGAGGACAAACAACTAATAAATATTTTTACTTTTTAGTAGAATCAAAAGGCCTTGTAGAAATATAGGGCCTTTTTTTTGGCTTTATAAAATAAATATATGCATGAGTGTAAAAATAAGTGGTAACATCGAGATAAACGCAGATACTTGGTTGGAGTTCCAAGGAAAAAATGATGCCGGAGAAAACATCAGAATAGGCTCGATAAAAGGTAGCATCAAGGACAACAAGAAAGGTGCAGACCAAAGCGTGATACAGATAATCGGCAGGAAAGACGGACAGCACAAACCTTTATTGACCATCGCCAACAATGCCATCTACGCACACCGTGATGTTCCATTCGTGTGGCAGACAGAAGACGGTAAAAAGACCTTCGTGTCAGGTACATCAACTACGAAAAGAAACATAGACCTACCAGACGACAACGGCACACTGATGATAAACAATTCAGGGAAAGTAATGGCAACGGAATTGCCGACAAGCGACCCTAGTAATGCGGGTCAACTCTGGAACGACAGCGGTACTGTAAAAATTAGTGCTGGTTAATTAATCAAGTTATCAAATCTAGTATAGTCTGTAACTTGCCTTTGATGGCTTTGTTATTCAATGTATTCTTCAAACCCATGTGCAAGTTCTTGGGCCAGCATTCAAACGCAGTCCAACAGTATCCTGAATGTTCATCATTCAGTTTAGGTAGGAATTCAGTCTCTATCGCAATAAGATAAGTGTGGAAGAAAAACTTTTGATCGTTTGAAGTGAACATCTCCAAGGGAATGACTTTCTTGAACTTAGGAGTATCACCTATTTCCTCTTTGATTTCTCTCTTCAAACCTTCAAATGCTGACTCTGTGTATTTGGCCTGGCCTCCGACCAATCCCCACATGCCCTGTGTCTTCTTGTCGGTCCTCTGCAAGAACAGGAAACGCTTGGTACCAGTTGAATAGAACAGTGCCCCTGAGCAGACTATATTTTTTTCCATGTATTATTATAACAATTATGGAGTAGTGGCGTCAAGGCTTGAATTATATCCTGGATCTGCTCCACCGTCCAACACAATACTCCAAGTACCTTGTGCATACACGCCTTCGTATGATTTGACCCACTCTGTGCCATTGAACCTGTATTGAATTCCTGTGTTTAAATTGGTAACATAATGTTGTGTTGAATCTGGATTTGAAGCATCAAACGCCACGTTCCATTTACCAGTTGAACTGTTGTACTCTATGATATCCCCGATACTTGCCACTAGTGTTCCCCATGTTGCACTCTGGAATGATGACGTGCTGTCTCCCACATCGTTTATGACCAGATACCTGTCACCGTTTGCCGGTGTGCCAGGACTAAATGTTGCAGGATTTATGATCTTGGAAACTGCTGTCAATGAGTTTGCGGGTATCGTGTCCGAATCAATGCTGTATAACAAAATTGTGTCGTCTAATGTTGTTGTTGCAATCGTTCCTATTATCTCGTTGCCATCGGGTTGGGTAAGTCTGATCTGCGATGTGCCGTTGGTCACTTTGCCATACTGGTCTATTAATACTTTCCAATTGACTGCTGGACCAAATGTCTCAAATGGATCAAAATTAGATGGTTCATTCGCTCCTGTCTGGAATCCGTCTCCTCCCGACGTCACACTTGTTCCCGTAGACCCCAGTAATCTCAATTGATTCCCAGTCACCAGCAATCCAAAATTGTTTGGTGTGATGAAACTCCTCGATGTTAGTGTACCGTCTATTAACCCTTTTGCTATTCCGCCATCGTCATCATAGATGCTCATTATGATCTTCTGTATAACTCCTAGTTTCTTGACCTTCACAGGAGGTGATATCCATATTGGCATTGAAAATGTCAATGTAGCGATATCGATCTCAGAGTCAGCCCCAACGGGTATGGTCCTCGATGAGAACGTTGTACCGGTCAGTTCCACGTAGCTCAAGCTGGTCCAGTCGATGTAGTTGTCTGATTTTTGTATCTCGAAGTCTGGGTTGAACAGGTATAATATCTGTTCCATGATCTGTAATTTCTGGTCTGTGTTTGAACTCCAGATGTCTGCAGTCACTTCCAATCTAAAGGGAGAAGGCATGACTTTCTCGACCGTGTATCCTGCACCTATTTCGCTTGTGTAATTTCCATCTGCATCAACATTCCTTTCTCTTAAATGTTGTTTTTCAATGTGATAGGGGTTCTGCATTCTTTCCCTGTCATAGTTCAGTTCTCTAACGTAACACGCAATCTTTGGAACATACTGTAATGCGTTCTCAGAATTGTTCCTGATTATACTTGCAACTTGTCTTGTAGGATCTCCGTAAACTACCGGAACAGCTCTTAACTGTATAGAATTATCTTTACCTCGGCCTGTTTCCACAGAAAAGTTACTCAATATCCTAATAAATTGAGTTAAAAATTTCCTTACCTGTCCTTCGTAAAAGTGTAGCATTCTTAATTGTCAGCCTTAGGTTTGAGAGCATTTGTTAATGTTTGTCTCTGTGTAACTGTCAAACCATTTATCGTTGAACTTGTTGCATCGTTAACAAAACTTGTTTTGTAGTTTGCTCTCGAATCATTGTTAGTTGTAGTTATTCTAACGGAATCTTCTATTTTAACCCATCTGGTTCCGTCATAACGGAATAATCTGTTAGGTAAGTAATCTGTTCTCAAGAAATAATCACCAACGTCAACACCCGATGTTGGGAAAGATATTCCAAATCCGGCCGGGTGTCCGTTTGGTGCGACCCCATCGCCGTCCATGTAGAAGCCATAGTGCGAACTTGCCGGTGTGTCTATTGTAGCGTTAACAGTTTTGTCACCACTTGCTCTTTGTTCTTCTGTGTTAACATTTTCTGTCCTAATATTTCCTCTCTCGTCTATGGGTGCAACATAGTACTGCTTATAGTTGAATCCTGACTTAGGTGCATCTGCTTCTGCCTGTGCAACTACTTGATCGTTAATTGTTTTTTCTTTGTTGAATGTTGACATGTAACTGGCAAGGGATCCTGTTGTGGTTGCATCACCTATGATGTCTTTAAATTCTTGAGAGTCTACCATGGTCTTCATTTTCAATCTCAACAGGTGTGGCCACCATGTTTGCGAAAATCCTTCCGCCGCCCTGTTAACATCCTCCACAACATAGTATCGTTTCAATGCGATCGGTATGCTCTCGTCTAAAGAATAATCTTCTTTCATGTGAGGAAATTCTATAACATCACCTGCCATTGGTTTCCTGCCTAATCTTTCAACTATGTCGTTCAGATGTACTGTTAAAAATAGTGTGTCGTTCTGTAAGAACATACCAAACTGTGAAAGGTTGAAATCTGCATCTTGCACATTGTAAATCCCTCTCACGATGTAAATATCATCTGCATATTTCCTGTCCCTGTTCTCTAGGAAAAGTAAATCCTGTATGGTTCTCTCGTTTAATGAGTCTCCGGAATACTGAGGATTTGTAGGACTTGCCTCTCCGTCCTTGTTTGTGTCTCCCTGATCGTAGGGGCCTATGTACTTGTGGAAATGTAGATCAGTTCCTCCAACAACGAACATCTCTTTGATGTTACGATCGAAGAACTTGTAGTCATTACCTTTTTCAGGCTTAAAAATGGACAATCTTGGCATATCGTACATATTTATTGAATGCACAACGACTATAAATATGTGTATGTCGGAACTACAAACAGGACAACAAGAAATATTTGATTACGTCAAGAACAGCCTAGGTGACGGTATGATTGACGTTGAATTAGACCCTAAACACTACCAAACGGCACTAGAAAGAGCAATCAATAAATTTAGACAGCGATCTTCAAATGCTGTGGAAGAATCCTATGCTTTTCTTCAATTAAAGAAAAATCAGAACACATACATTTTACCAGATGAAATTATAAATGTGAGAAACCTTAACAGAAGAAGTGTTGGATCTAGGGGAGAGGGAGGAGAAAGCGGAACATTGTTTGAACCTTTCAACTTGGCTTACACCAACACATATCTTTTAAAAGCAGGTGCGACAGGTGGACTGGCCACTTACTTTGCATTCGCTTCATACCAAGAATTAGTGGGGAAAATGTTTGGAAGTTTCATACAGTTCCATTTTGATGTGGCAACAAAGAAATTGACTATCACCCAGAGACCTAGAGCAGATGACGAAACTGTCCTTATGCACACTGACAATTTCAGACCAGACATAACACTGTTCAAGGACATCTATTCTAAACCTTGGATCAGAGATTACACACTGGCAGTATCTAAACTTATGTTGGGAGAAGCAAGGGGAAAATTCAATACCATAGCAGGACCACAAGGTGGAACAACACTGAACGGTGATGCATTGAAGAATGAGGGACAAGCCGAAATGGACAGACTCGAAGCAGACATAGGCAATTTCCAAGAAGGCGGGAGCCCAACAAGTTTCATTATCGGTTAACTTCTATTACTTGTTAACTTCTATTACCGGTAAATTATTACGTGTATTATTTTAAATACTAGTATCATGATAGACGACAGATACAAAAAACTTACCAAATGCACACTAGATGAATTGGCCGACATGGTCGATGACCTAGAGAACATTGCCATACACGCTTTGAAAGAGAGAAAATTAAGTATGCGTAAACTGGTATTAACACAGATCCATGATGTTAAAAAAGAGATTGAAAAACGTTTAAAAAAATAGTATAATAAGTCTATGTTAATAGGCATAGTAGGTTTAATAAGTTCTGGCAAGGATACAGTTGCAGAAAGACTAGTACAAGAACATAATTTCAAAAAAGATTCATTCGCAAAAAGTTTAAAAGATGCAGTAAGTTCTATGTTCAATTGGGACAGAGAAATGTTGGAAGGCAAGACAGCCGAAAGCAGAGAATGGAGAGAACGTCCTGATGCTTTTTGGAGTAAAAAATTTAATAAAGATGTAACACCTCGTTGGGTGCTACAACACTTTGGCACAGAAGTAATGCGTCAGAATATGCATGATGGCATATGGATTGACAGTTGCATGGCTAGATACAAAGGTGAACCAACAGTGATATCAGATACAAGATTTGAAAATGAAATCAAGATGATCAAGGAATCCGGGGGCAACATTATACTTGTAAAAAGAGGACAAGATCCTGATTGGTTTACAAGCTATGTTGAAGGTAATATTAAACCCTCGGGCATTCACTCTTCAGAATATGCATGGGCAAAATCAGAGTTTGATTATGTTATCAAGAACGACGGAACACTGGAAGAATTACACCAACAAGTTGACGATCTAATCGTCAGCAACAAGATCACCAATACGCCACCCAAGTCTACGGACACTGCCCAACCGTTGGCAATTGGCGCAAACAGTTTTTAGATTAGTAGTCGCGGTATTCCTCATACTCCCATCCACAAAGAACACATCCAGTTGAGATTGTTTCTGTGCCCTGAACCCACACAGCTCACACTTCTTATGTTTCTTGTATCCGGATCTCTGCAGGGCCGTGATTCCTCCCACTTTCTTCCCAGCTTTCTTTCTGTTGCAGGTATCACACAGGCTACGCCAGTAGATCTTTGTTCCTTTCCTGTAAGCATAGGCACGAGGCTTTGCCTTACACTCCTTACACAACGGTCTGTCCTTGTATGCCATACACTTATTTAAGTCGCCTATATAGGCACCAGAAAATAGCAAGTTATATCGTAAAAACCATATGATTGAATAAATAACTCTGTATACGTTAAACTTGCAAGGAGAAAACGAAAAATGGCTTTAACATCACCAGGAGTAGAAGTTTCAGTAATAAACGAGAGCTTTTATGTACCATCAGATGCGGGTACAACACCACTATTCATAGTAGCATCAGGACAGGATAAGACAAACGGAGCGGGAGATGGAACAGCGACTGGAACAACAGTTGCCAGCGCCAACACTGCTTACTTGGTCTCATCACAAAGAGAATTAACAGAGACTTTCGGAGATCCGACTTTCTACAAAGACGCATCAGGAAATTCATTACACGGTTATGAATTGAATGAATACGGTCTACAAGCGGCTTACTCATTCTTGGGTGTGGCCAACAGAGCTTACGTTTTAAGAGCAAACATTGACACTGGCGAATTACTAGGCAGTGCAACGGCTCCTACAGCAGACCCAACAGACGGAACATACTGGTTTGACCTTGCATCAACTAGCTATGGTTTATTTGAATGGTCACAAACAGATCAAGCGTTCACAACAATTACTCCAATACTAATCACACTAGTTGGTGAATTAGTTGGCGGTGTTTCTACTGGTGCACCACTGACTTCTATTGGACAAACTGGATCATACGCAATCAACACAACACACGTTTCAAACAAGATCTTCAAGAAGACATCAAGTAACACTTGGGTACAGATTGGATCAAGTGCATGGCATACATCTTTACCAACGATATCAGTTGCATCAGGAACAGCAGTTGTTAACGGTGAGAGCATGATCATGAACGGTGTAACGGTCACTGTATCAGGAACAACTTTAACTGCGGTTGCATCAGCGATCGGTTCTAGCGTGACCAACGTTACAGCTTCTATTAACTCAGTAACAGGTAACCTAGATATATTCCACAACGGTCTAGCACTAGGTGACTCAGCAGGAGGAACTGGGACAATCAGATTTGACGAAGGTACAGGTATGTTGGAAGACCTTGGCATCACAGCAGGTGTTAAAAATGGTGTTCAATTACTACAGGCCAAACACACTAACAGACCCACTTGGAAAACTGCAGACGAAGACAGACCAAATGGTTCAGTTTGGTTCAAGACTACATCGGCTAATGCAGGTGCTAATATTGTTGCAAAACTTTATGCTTCATCTAGTGCAAGTTTCTCAGCAGTAGCGGCTCCATTACATGATGACCACAGCACAGCGATCTTTAACATAGATCCTTCAACAGGTGGAACAGCATTACCAACAGGAACACTATACACACAATTCAACATCACTGAACAAAGCATAACAGCGGCTGATGCACTGGACACTACTCCAAATCTTGGAGACTTCCAGCTATTCAGATATGAAGGTGGTGCAACAACAGTGACAAGTTTATTGACTTCTCCAAGTTTCACAAGTTCAGAAACTTTCACAATCAAAGAGACAAGAAAAAATCTAGATGGTTTTAGTACAGCAGTAACAATTACACTGGCTGGAACAGGTGCTGATGATTTTGTTGCGGCAGTTAACGCTAAAGTTAACGCTTCTGCATTATCTACATCAACTACTGAACTAATAAATGTCAGAGCTAGTAAATTAATAACTGGTGAGATCGTGCTTACACACGTACTGGGCGGTGACATCAGATTGTCAGATGGCGAGAGCGGTACTCCATTGGCAGATGCTGGTTTCAGTACAACGACAGCACATGTTTACGGAACATTCACAGCAAACAGTTCAACACTGCTTAACAACTTGTACACAGTTCCTACTGGGGAGTCGCTTGACTCAACAGCCAACAACGCACTGTTAATTTCAAACTGGAAGAGATTAAGTTACACAGCTTCACTGAATGCACCAAGTAACGAACCAGTAGATGGAACACTATGGTATGACACTAGCTTATCAGCTGATATCATGGCACACAACGGAACAACTTTTGTTGGATATGCGACAGCATACTCAACTACAGATCCAAATGGTCCACAGTTTAGTGCAACAGCACCAACTTTACAATCAGATGGTACTGCACTTGTGACGAACGACTTATGGATTGACACTAGTGACTTGGAAAACTATCCAAAACTTTACAAATACAACACAGCGGCTTCGATCAGTTCAACCAACACAGCCAACCAAGTAGCAGTTACAACAACTGGTGCGGCATGGGTGCTAGTTGACAAAGCTGACCAAACAACAGAAGACGGTATACTTTTTGCAGATGCAAGATTCCACACAACAACTGACAAAGTGGCAGGAACATCAACAGCGGCAGGAGTACCTTCAACAATCAAGAACTTGTTGAGTGATGGTTTCCTAGACCCGGATGCGCCAGATCCAACTTTATTCCCACAAGGTATATTGCTTTGGAACACTAGACGTTCAGGCTACAATGTTAAAGAATACAAAAACAGTTACATCACAACCACGAAGTATCCAGGAAGTGGATCAGCAGGGTTGGGTAACATCAGAACAAACAATGAATCTGTTGCAACTTACTACCCAGACAGATGGGTTCTTAAGTCAAGCAACAACGCAGACGGTTCTGGATCTTTCGGAAGGAAAGCACAGAGAAAAGTCATTGTTGAGCAACTGAAATCAGAGATCGACACCAACCAAGCAATCAGAGAAGACCAAAGAGGCTTCAATGTACTTGCTGTACCTGGTTACCCTGAACTGATCTCAAACATGATCAACTTAAACACAGACAGGAACAACACAGCGTTTATAGTTGGAGATACACCTTTGAGATTAGAGGGCACATCAACAGCAATCCAGAACTGGGCCAACAACACGGCAGGGGCACTGGACAACGGTGAAGACGGTCTAATAAGTGCAAGTGATTACTTGGGTGTGTTTTATCCATCAGGATTTACAACAGACAACACAGGTAAATCAATTGTAGTTCCAGCATCACACATGATGATGAGAACTTTAGCAAACAACGATAACATAGCTTTCCCATGGTTCGCACCAGCAGGAACAAGAAGAGGTGTTGTTGACAATGTTACGTCAGTTGGTTACATCGACTCAGCGTCTGGAGAGTTTGAAACAATATCTGTGACGGAGTCAGTGAGAGATTCAATGCACGAAGTCAAGGTTAACCCTATCACTTTCTTTGCAGGAGCAGGCATAGTCAACTTTGGTAACTTGACGAAAACATCGGCAAGTTCAGCGTTGGATAGGATCAACGTTTCAAGATTGGCAGTGTATCTAAGAACACAACTAGATGCTATTGCTAAACCATTTATCTTTGAACCAAATGATGAACTGACAAGGAACGAGATCAAAGGTGCGGTCGAATCATTCTTGTTGGAACTGGTTGGACAGAGAGCATTGTTTGACTTCTTAGTAGTTTGTGATGACACAAACAACACATCTACTAGAATAGATAGAAATGAACTGTACGTAGATATAGCAATTGAACCAATTAAATCAGTTGAATTTATTTACATACCGTTGAGAATTAAAAACACAGGAGAAATTGCAAAATTAGGAAGCTAATTTTCGATAAATAGGAGAAACAAATGGCAATATCAACATTATCAAAATTTACAGTACCTTTAAGCAACGATCAAAGTTCAGCATCACAAGGTCTGTTGATGCCAAAACTCCAGTATCGTTTCAGATTGATCCTGGAAAATTTTGGAGTATCAACACCAAGATCAGAACTAACAAAACAAGTAATGGACGTGACAAGACCCAGCTTGACTTTTGACACAGTGACACTAGATGTGTACAACTCAAAAGTATACATGGCAGGTAAACACACTTGGGAACCTATCACAATCAATTTAAGAGATGATGTCAACAACTCAGTAAGCAAACTGGTTGGTGAACAGATACAGAAACAGTTTGATTTCTTCGAACAGTCAAGTGCGGCATCAGGTATTGATTACAAATTCACAGGTAGAATTGAAATGCTAGACGGTGGTAACGGATCAAGTACTCCAAACGTTCTAGAGACATGGGAACTTTACGGTGCTTATATTGAGAACGTTAACTACAACACACTGGCATACACAACGTCAGAACCAGTGACTATCACACTGTCTATGAGATACGACAATGCGATACAGACACCACAGGGTACAGGAATCGGAACAGCAGTAGCTAGAACGATCGGTACACTTTCAACAGGTGGTGGACAGTAATAAACAAAATTAGACTTAGCATTTAATACACTGAAAGCGTCTTTATAGGCGCTTTTTTTGTGACTATAAATAACAGTATGCCAAGCATTAACAATTTCTTAAAAGGTTTCCAAGATGGTCTTCCAGGGATGAAGGACTACCGGCATGCATCTCGATTGTACGTAGACGACAATCACAAGTTGATGCCGAAACAGAAATTCCTGTTCCATGTGGTTTTCAACACAGACGAGACCATGTTTGTAGACAATTTCAACGCCTCAGAGAAATACGAACTCAACATGTTGGTCAAGGCGTGTGACCTGCCCAAGTACGGCATGAACATGGAAGAGAAGATACAGTACAACAAGAAGATGTATGCGGCCACACGTATACAGTATGATCCAGTGAACATAACATTCCACGATGACCATGCCGACACTGTCAACGCATTCTGGAAGAAATACTACGAGTACCACATAGCGGACTCGGTCTCGATGAACTCGGATTTACAGATATCAACAACCAAAGACAGTTTATATGATTCGATTGACACCATGGGTGATGGCAACAGGATGAACAAATTTGGAATGGACACTCCGGCAAAGCGTAACAAACCTTTCTTGAAAGGGATAGAGATATTCGTGCTACACAAGAAGAGATTCACGTCTATGACATTGGTCAATCCTGTGATTGCCTCTTTCGCACACGACAACCTGGACGCGGCCGATGGTGCAGGGATCATGTCTAACACCATGCAAGTGATGTATGAGACTGTGATATACAAGGCGGGGATAATCAACAGGAACCATCCTGCAGGATTTGCCACAGTGCATTACGACAACGAACCATCTCCGTTATCAGTGTTGGGCGGAGGAACAAACAGCATATTTGGACCGGGCGGTGTTGTAGATGGCATAGGGTCAGTGATGAGGAACATACAGTCGGGAAACATACTGGGTGCGATACTGGGTGCGTCTAACACGTACAACAATGCCAAGAAGATAAAAAAGAAAGACGTCAAGGAAGAATTGAAAGGTATAGCCAAGGGGGGTATACTGGACATAGGCAAACAGGCAGGATCGTTAACCAATCCAATTGCTCGATTCTCTGTTGGTGCGGTCGTGGCGGCAGGAGCCATCATAGCATCACCCAGAGGAACCAGTGACAACAAAACGAAACTGAACAACACCGTTATTTCTAATCCCGTGCAGGACACGATCAACTTCCTATCTGCAGATGAGTCATTTAATATTGTGTCAAACAATGAATTGATCAAAGATCAGATAGCATCAAGCATATACTACAAGGACATAGGTTCACGTACAGGGCTGACTGTGGCAGAGTCCGACATAGCGTATGCGGGATCTTCTGATACCGTGAAGAACGTATACACTAATAAGGCCATAACAGACATAAGGAAACTGGTCACAGAAGGATACGTAAAAATTGAAAGAGGAACACAAGATGTTCAGATAGTAACAGAGAAGGCAGGACTATAATGGCAGAATTCTACACCAACTTACCACCAAAGCAGAAAGACGACCTTGACAAGACCATAGAGAAGTTGACTACCACCAACTATGAAACGGAATATCAATTCAATGTGGGAGAATATGATACCACCGTGGGTTTCTTTGTCAAGCGAGGTTTCTCCAGGACCGCGGCGGAGTCAACTGCATACGTGATATTGTCACAGGCCAAGATAGACAGCATCAAACCACACGAGCTGTTAGACAAACTGACCGAGGCGTCACCTGTGCAACTGTCTGAACTGATAACGATCATATTGAATGCCAACCGATACAAATCCAGTAGGTTAGGAGTCAGACAGACTCTGGCAACTGTCGAGACTGTGTCAAGAAACATCATAGACTAATGTTACCTAGATTCGCGAGGGGCAAATTCTATCCCAAGAATGCCGAGAAGTATGTTGGCTTAAAAACTCCAACCTACAGATCAAGTTGGGAACATGCTTTCATGAGATTGTGTGATGAACATCCTAATGTGTACAAGTGGGCCAGCGAGAGTATAAAAATTCCTTACAGACATCCGTTCACGGGCAAATACACAGTCTACGTGCCAGATTTTTTCATTGTGTACAACGACAAGAACAGCAAGAAACACGCCGAGCTTGTGGAAGTAAAACCTGCATCACAGACCACCATGGAAGCGGCCGGCAAAAGCATGGCCAAGAAGAAACAGGTTGTGATAAATCACGCCAAGTGGGAGGCCGCAAGTGCCTATGCCAAACAGAACAAGCTACGATTCAGGGTTGTGTCAGAAGACCAACTTTTCCACAACGGCAAGCGTAAGTAAATAAAACAATGACAAAGAAATTAGAAGACATCCTTAATTTACCAAATGTCAAAGACGCATTCAAAGAGGTGGATAAAAAAGAGAAAGACCAGAAATTGAAAGAGACTGCCAATGGTGGTACCACTGTTTCAGCGAAGAACCTAGATCTAAAGACACAGGCAAACCTACAAAAGAGCTATGCGGAGTTTGACAAGATTGCGGCATCACTGCCACAGGTAAAGGGACTGGGAGATATGTCTGATCTAGAAATGGACAAGCTGGCGGTAGAAGCAGAAGAGAGCTACAAGAACTTAATGGACCTGGGCATGAACGTAGACTCACGTTATTCTGGACGTATTTTCGAGGTTGCGAGTAATTTCCTAAAGAATGCCATAGATGCCAAGAGCTCTAAAATAGACAAGAAGCTCAAAATGGTGGATCTACAACTTAAGAAACTGAAGCTAGACAAAGAAGGCAATAAAGACGGTTCTCCCATAGAAGAAAGCGATGGATTTGTAATATCTGACCGTAATGAATTAATGAAGAAACTATTAAAGAAAGGCTAAATATTGCATATGAGTACATTCACACAGTATCTTACAGAAGCGGCCAAGTCATATGATTACAAAATCAAGGTGGCAGGCAATATTGATAAAGACTTCGCATCTAAAATGGAAACAGCATTAGCAAAATTTGAAGTGGCTAAGATGTCAGCGGGCAAGAAAACCCCTATCATGACACTGCCGTTGGACTTCCCGATGTTATCAAATGAATCAGTTACAATTTACGATGTTACAACAAACTATCCAGCTTCATCAAATGTTATGAAGGAATACCTTTCAGACATTTTAAGAGTTCCGGCAACACACATTGTTGTCAGGAAACCGGGTGAGCCCACAGAGGAATATCAAGACGCTATGCAGGTAGCAAAAAAATCAGACTTTGCAAATAAAGTAGCAGACGTTGAACAAAAATTCCAAGACAACGCACCAAATGGAAGAGGAAAAGCAGATGATTTATCTGGTGACAAGTACAACATGGGCTTATTAAGAGAATTAATGAAGACCAAAGCAGATAATACACCTATAGAAAAAGGCACAGACAACGCAGTTGGAAAAATAGCACCAAGTGAGGATGACAAAAAAGCAGGTTCTCCAGTACATCCAGGACCAGGACCGGTTAAAGGAAATCCACACCCGGCAACACTACAAGGTTTTAAACAATAAGGATATAAGTTATGGAAATGATCGACGTATTAAAAAAATTAGAAGAAATTGCACAGACTAGACCAGAACTAGTGGCAGATGCGGTAGACAATGTTTCAAGAACTAATCCAGCACAAGTAAATGATAATGCAGTAAAAGCCGAAGCTGGAATGTCAGATGTACACATCGGTGCACAGGAAGTCGTAGGAGAATATGCGGACGAAGATGGCAACTTGAAAATGCCAAAAGCAGAAACATTACAAGCAATGGCACAAGCGAAAGCAAAAGCGGCTTTCCCAGACTCATATGAAATTGAAACTGCAATGGGCATGGTCAATGACAAATTTAATGATGCAGGTCAACCAATTGAAGATATGCCAGAACCAGACATGCAATCAGAAGTTCCAACACAAGAACCAGAAGCACTAGAAGGCAATGCATTTGCACAGGCAGTAACACAAGCCAAAGCGGCAGGCATGAAAAAAGGCGACAAGTTTAAAGTCGGCGACGAAGAACACACATTAAGAGACAGCGACTTTGAAGGGGAGAGCACAAGAGATATGACTACAGAAAAAACAGAAGGTAAAATACCAGCAGGCTTAAAAGCATACCAAGATAAAAAAGCAGGCAAAGAAGACAAAAAAGAAACTGTAAAAGAATCAATACAGATTTCAACAGATTCACCACAGGAAGCATCAATGATGATGCAGATTTTAAAACTTGCAGGTGTACAACAAGTAGACCCAGCAATGATAAATCAAGAACCTGAGCATGGTTCAGACATGGATCCAGGTGCGTTGAACAAGCAAATGGATGTTCCAGATGATGATGCTATGGGCAGTATGCAGATGGCCAAAATGAGAGACATGATGACTGCACCGGCAGAAGAGAAAGCCGAGGAAACGTTTGCGAATTCATTAGGCGATGAGAAAGAGGAACCTAAAATTCAAGACACCGACACATTGGTTAACACTATGTCAGGTGGTATGAACAGACAAAAGAAAACTTATCCAAAAGTTGCTAGTGGAGACAATCCAATGGCGGCGGAAGACACAGTAACAGCTGAAAGTTTAGCAAACAGTTTGAGAGAACAGTACGAAACGTTCAAAGAAACTTACACAAAAGTTGCCGAAACAAAAGCGAAACCTGACTTCTTAGACATGGACAAAGATGGCAACAAGAAAGAACCAATGAAGAAAGCCATCAAAGACAAAGAAGCAAAGTAATACTTTTCCGGACACCCTAACAGCGTTAAATACTACATCATGGCGTATGTATCACTAGATAGCGACCAAATTAAAAAGGCGCACAAGAAACACAAATATTCTAAAACTCAGGTAGAGCAACTAGAGAAGTGCATGGATGAAAAATCAGGTCCACTGTACTTTATGAAGTCGTTCATGAAGATACAACATCCTGTCAAGGGATCAATCCCTTTCCACCCGTTCCCATACCAGGAGAGACTGATATCAAGTTACAACGACCATAGATTTTCAATTGCCATGTTACCCAGACAGACCGGTAAGACTACATGTGCATCAGGTTTCCTTATTTGGTATGCCATGTTTAGACCAGATTCACAGATACTGATCGCGGCACACAAATACGCAGGTGCATCAGACATAATGTCAAGAGTACGTTATGCATATGAGATGTTGCCCAGCTGGATCAAGGCAGGGGTCACCCAGTACAACAGGAACAGTATAGAATTTGACAATGGTTCAAAGATATCAGCAACAACAACAACTGAGAACACAGGACGGGGTATGTCACTTACACTTGTTTATTGTGATGAGTTTGCGTTCGTACAACCACCTGAGAAAGCCAAAGAGTTTTGGACATCACTATCACCCACACTATCAACTGGTGGTAAGTGTATGATAACAAGCACACCTAACTCAGATGAAGATCAGTTTGCATTAATTTGGAAAGAAGCCAACAAAAGATTTGATGAATACGGCAATGATCAAGAAGTAGGAACCAATGGGTTCTATGCCATGAAAGCACACTGGTCAGAACACCCAGACAGGGATCAGGCATGGGCAGATGCAGAGAAGGCCAGGATTGGAGATGAGAGATTTAGGAGGGAGCATGAATGTGAATTCTTGATCTACGACGAGACACTTATCAGTTCCACCCATCTAATAGACATGGAAGCACAAGCCCCAGTCGAGGTCACTGGACAGGTACGTTGGTTTAAACGACCCACACCCGGAATGACTTACATGGTATCACTGGATCCTGCTATGGGAACAGGCGGAGACTATGCCGCAATACAGGTATTCGAACTGCCAACATTTGAACAAGTAGCAGAATGGCATCACAACACAACACCTATGAATCAGCAAGTTAGAATACTACAAAGTATTACCAAACACATTCATGATACAATAATGGAAAAAGATCAATCAGCATCACCGCAAATATTCTATTCTATGGAAAACAACTCTATAGGTGAAGCGGCATTGTTGAGAGTTATGGATATCGGTGAAGAGAATATTCCGGGCATGTTCCTGTCCGAACCTATCAGGAAAGGACACAGGAGGAAGTTCAGGAGAGGATTCAACACAACTGCTAAACACAAAATAGACGCCTGTACTAAATTCAAAGAACTAGTAGAGAACAACAAAATGAAAATTAACTCACAATTACTGCTATCAGAACTGAAGGACTTCGTTGCTTCGGGCATGAGTTTCAAAGCCAAAGCCGGACAACACGACGATCTAGTCAGTGCTTGTTTGTTAATGACACGTATGATTAAGACATTGGCTGATTTTGACCCTAAAATATTTGAAAAATGGACTGACAGAACATCAGAGCTCAAACCGATGCCTGTGTTTGGATCTTTCTATGGCTAACAAACAAACTAAATAATGCTACATGAACCCAAAAAATTCGCAAGACCTATTCAATAAGATCAGATCACAGTTCTCAAACATCAGATTAGGTGACGAGAATGGTGCCGCTACTGCAGAACCGGCCAATGCTGTGTTCTTTGAATTTGAGTTCAAAGAGGACTCCGACACGTTTGGCTCTATTAGTGTATCCATAGCAGACGGTGAAACAATGAAAGTATTCTACAACAGGAATCTAGTGGACAAGATCGACGAGGACAGCAAGGACGAGTGGTTTGCATTTCTTAAGGAACTGAAAGACTTCGCAGTAGAACATCAACTGAGATTCGATGTGCGTGATATAACTAAATCGAACCTAACGAAGCAGGACTATGAAAATCTTGCAGATACGAACAAAACGGTAAATACTGACGGAATGTCAGAAGAACTAAACAGAATCACTAAACTAGCAGGTGTTGAAAAGGCACCAGTCGCAGAAGGCCTAACTGGCACTTCAAAAAGTTCATTTGAGAATCTAAACAAAACAAAATTAATAATCAGACACAAAGGCAAAGTTGATGAGACTGTGCCTGGAGCAAGATCAAGACAGATACAATCACTGTACATCGAAAATGAAGATGGTGAAAGATTTAAATATCCAATGACTCATTTAGCAGGTGCAAGAGCCATGCAGAGACACGTGTCAAATGGTGGAAGACCACATGACGAATTTGGAGAGCACATTGTTGCAACATCAGAAGATATAGCAAAATTAAATTCATTCTCAAGATATGTTACCAATAAAGATCAATTGAATGACAATGCAGGCGACATCATTACACAGACTAAATTAAAATTAGAGAACCTAAGAGGTTACATGAAGAACATAGCTAAACAAAGTCATTACGAGGCGGCGTCAAACGATTTCAAAACAGCAGACGAACAAGTACTAGATGATGAAACAGTAAATAAATTGAGAGAGAAATTTACAATGAAAAATCTGGACAACAGAGTTGAAGATGCACTACCACTTATCAACAGAATAATGAGTGAACTAGAAACTACAACAGAACAACCAGTAGAAGAATTCAAAGACAAAGACGGCAAAGACATGGAACCAATTGACGCACCAATACAAGCACCAGTTGACCACGGTGCGGTCGTACAGAGTTTCTTGACTGATCCAGAGAACAAATTAATATTAAGAAAAGATGCATCAGCAGACAAGATGCTGTCAGCAACAAAATTCAAAGACAAGAACACAATGCTGGGATCAATACTTTCAGACATAGCTTCTAGATTGCTTACTAAATCAGGTGAGGAAGACAGGGTGGCGAACTTCGCTAGCAGAGTGGCAGACGGAATTGAACAGGAAGGTTCTAACTCATTCAAACCAGGTCCGGACTACAACAGCAACAAGAAGATCGCTGTGCAGTTGGCAAAGAGATACATCGACGACTACAAGAAGATGCAACAAGATCCAGCATACGCAGACGAAGTGAGAATGGATCCAGCAGATTTCAATCCCAAGAAAGACATCAAGGGAAAAGCGATAGGCAAAGAAACAGAAGCATTTGAATCATGGGTTGACGAAACTGTAAACGAATACGCAACTCCTAAAGACGATGAAGACAGAAAAGCAAAAATGAAGGCTATACAAGATTTGCAGATGGATCCAAACACAAGCAAAGATCCAGAACTACAGGCAGAGATCCAAAAGAGAAAAAAAGAACTTGGAATGCAGAAAGAAGAAATGGGTGGCGTGAATGAGAATCCAGAAACAGATTACGAAGGTTCAATGGATTATGAACTATCGGGTGATGATGGAGAGATGGCTTACGGTACAATACACTACAAAGCAATCAACGGTGTGGTTGATCCAAACTCACTGGACGGTAGTTATGAATACGATGGCAATCATAAAATTGACGACGACATAGCAGATGAAATGATCAAGCCGGGTGGTGAGGAACACGAAGAAGCACTTAAAGCCGCTCAAGAAGATTATGATTACGAAGTAGGACGTATGAAATCGAAATTCGAAGGCAACCAATTGGAAGGATTAACTTTCGAGGACATCAAACCTTACGTTTCAATGTACACGGACAAAGAAACGGGTAAGAAAGTAAATGCTGTGCTAGACAAAGACGGTAAAGAAGTTTTCAAAACACATGACGCGAAAGCGGCAATGGCATACCTTTCACAGAACTACGATAAACTTAAAAAAGAAGATGCAGAAGACAAAGAACAAGAAATAGCGAAAGACCAAGCAGATGCTGAGAAGATCAATACTGAACTAGACAGAATCAAACAACTAGCTAACATCCAATAATAAAACCTCCACTTTACCAATAATAGTAGTAGACAACTGATAAATATAGTTGTATATTATGTACTATATGTCTAATATACATTTAGGCAAATTAAGGCAACTTAAAACTAACAAACATAGGCACACAAGGAGGCTTACATTATGGCATCATTAGCTGAGATAAGAGCGAAGTTAAAATCCCAAGAAGTTAATCGCTCAACTTCACAAACAGGCGGAGACAACGCCATCTATCCACATTGGAATATAGCAGAAGGATCAGAAGCAGTACTTAGATTCTTACCCGATAAGGATACAAACAATACATTTTTCTGGACTGAAAGAAACATGATCAAATTACCTTTCGCAGGTATTAAAGGTCAGACTGATTCTAGACCAGTACAGGTACAAGTACCATGTATGGAGATGTATGGCAAGACATGCCCAGTACTAACGGAAGTTCGACCATGGTTCAAAGACAAGAGCATGGAAGACATGGGTAGAAAATATTGGAAAAAGAAAAGTTATATTTTCCAAGGTTTTGTTACAACAAATCCGTTGGCAGAAGACTCAACACCTGAGAATCCAGTTAGAAGATTCATCATTGGACCTCAGATCTTTAACATCATTAGAAGTGCATTACTAGATCCAGAAATGGAAGAAATGCCTACTGATTATGTAAAAGGTGTTGACTTCAGAATCAATAAAACAACTAAAGGTGGTTACGCTGACTACTCAACATCAAAATGGTCAAGAAGAGAAAGAGCTCTAGACGAAGCAGAAAGAGCCGCAGTAGAAACACATGGGTTACACAACCTAGGTGACTTCAGACCAAAAGAGCCAACTGACGCAGAAGTAAAAATAATCAAGGAGTTATTTGAAAAATCTGTAGAAGGTGAAGCTTTTGATCTTGAGCAATATGGACAGTATTACAGACCTGCTGGAATGGCTTATCAAGCTAAACCGCAAGTAACTGTACCAACAGCAACTCCAGTAACTGAAACTGCCCCGGCGGCACCAGTAGTTGAATCTGCACCAGCACCACAACCAACAGCGGCTCCGGCAACGGCGGCTCCTGCAGGTGACAGTGCCAAGAGAGCAGAAGACATCCTGAAGTTGATTAGATCAAGACAAGCAAAATAATCTGACATTTTACCAAGGCCCTGATATTGACGTTAGGGCCTAGGTATGTTAATATATGATATACAAAGGATAAAATTATGACAAAAGTATTTGACGCAACAAAGTTTAGAAAGAGTATTACAAAATCAATCCAGGGTCTAGGCATAGGGTTTAGTGATCCTACTGATTGGATCAGCACAGGAAATTATGCATTAAATTATTTAATGACAGGTGATTTCAACAAAGGAATTCCGCTAGGCAAAGTTACCGTATTTGCAGGAGAATCAGGAGCAGGTAAATCATACATAGCCGCAGGAAACATCATCAAGAATGCACAGGAGCAAGGTATATTTGTTATACTGATCGACACAGAGAATGCACTGGATGAAAAATGGTTGCAGGCATTGAAAGTAGACACATCGGAAGATAAACTTCTAAAATTAAGTATATCAATGATCGATGATGTAGCAAAAACTATTTCAGAATTCATGAAGGGTTACAAAGAAGCACACGCAGATGACAAAGAAGGTGCACCTAAAGTACTATTTGTTATAGACAGTTTAGGCATGATGCTTACACCAACTGACGTTAATCAGTTTGAAGCGGGTGATATGAAAGGTGACCTAGGTAGAAAACCCAAGGCATTGACAGCACTTGTGAGAAACTGTGTCAACATGTTTGGTTCATGGAACGTAGGCCTTGTAGCGACAAATCACACTTACGCATCACAGGATATGTTTGACCCAGATGACAAGATATCAGGTGGACAGGGATTTATCTATGCAAGTTCAATCGTTATTGCAATGAAAAAACTTAAATTAAAAGAAGATCTTGATGGTAACAAAGTTACAGACGTAAGAGGTATTAGAGCGGCCTGTAAAGTCATGAAGACAAGATACTCTAAACCGTTTGAAGGTGTACAGGTTAAGATTCCATACGAAACAGGAATGAACCCGTACAGTGGACTAGTGGACCTATTTGAGAAGAAAGGTGTACTAGTACAACAAGGAAACAGACTGAAATACATTGATAAAGCAGGTAAAGAACACATCGACTTCAGAAAACAATGGATAGGTGATAAATTAGATATGCTAATGGCAGACTTCAAAGAGGATACAGACTTCGCTGACAAAGTCAAAGAACCAGAAGCTAAAACAAAAACTAAAAAAGCTGAACCAATTAAAGAAGAAAAATAGATGATAGACTTTACACACGAAGACATTGAACGTTTGTGGAACTCCATTATACATTACGTCCCCGAGAGACAGAAATTGGACATGGCTATTGATTTCATTAAAAGTTTAGAAGATATCGGTGTAGAGCATGACGAATTAAAAGCGTCTGCAGAATACGATCCAAAACTTGAAGAAGCAATAGCAACTGTGTTCGAAGAAGAGGCAGTGGACGAAGATGGATATAGCGAGGATGAATGATAAACTGGTACAACGAAGTAAGTAGGAACCTATCCAAGATACCTGATTGTGTGGCATACTTTGACCTAGAATTAATAGAAGCAAAGAAGCAGTGCAAGATATACGGTAACTTAGAAAGAGCGGCCGCTTCATTGCCTGGTATAGTTGAGGAAAGATTTGGACAACTGCAACAGCTAGAGGCCATACTAGAATATCTAAACATAGAATTAAGAAGATTAAGATCTAAAACTTTTAGAAAATTCCTTGAAAACTACAATCGAGCATTGAGTAGCAATGACGCAACAAAATATGTTGACGGGGAAGATGATGTGGTTGATATGACAAAAATAATCAACGACTTTGCACTGATAAGAAATCAGTGGCTATCCATCACCAAAGGCTTGGATCAAAAACAATGGCAAATAACAAACATTGTTAAATTGAGAGTAGCAGGTATGGAAGATGCCGATATCTAATAGAATAATACTTACGGACGTAGACGGAGTACTATTGGAATGGGAACACCATTTCACCAAGTGGTTACAGTTACGATCATACTTTGACAAAAACGGAAACAGGAACTATCCATACAAGTTATTAGATTCTGGACAAGACAACTACGACATGTCTAAAAGATTTGGAATTAGTAAAGAAACAATAAGCCAGGAGATAAGAGAGTTCAATAGGAGTGCTTGGATGGGAACACAACGACCCATGCTAGAGTCACAAACATGGGTAAAACTGTTACATGCCGAAGGATGGACTTTCGTACCAATAACTTCACAGACGTCAGACATACCAGGACAAGCACTGCGTAAAAAAAGATTAGGTGAATTATTTGGTGAGCATGTTTTTTCAAATTATCATATATTGGGCACAGGTGCAGACAAGGACAGTGCATTAGCGGAGTTCCATGACACCGGGCTGTATTGGGTCGAGGACAAGCCTAAGAACGCACTAGCCGGGCTCAAATACGGTTTAAAGCCCATATTAATTAACCACCCATACAACAAAGATTTTAATCACCCTGACATTATACGTGTAAATAATTGGAAACAAATACACGAGATATTATCCAAATGAAAATTTATGTAGGCTGGGATTCGAGAGAAGACATATCATACCAAGTGTGTGAACACTCTATCAAGCGTAGAGATCCTGATGCAGAAGTCCAACCACTCAAACAGAATGAGATGAGACAACAAGGTATCTACACACGTGAGATAGATAAACTTGCTACAACAGAATTCACATTCACAAGATTCTTTGTGCCTTACCTTAACAACTACAAAGGGTGGGCAGTGTTTTGTGACTGCGATTTTCTCTGGAAGATACCAACAAAAGAACTAGAACAGTACTGCGATGATTCAAAGGCAGTTGTCTGTGTGCAACACGATTACACACCGGAAGAGGGATCGATCAAGATGGACGGACAAGTGCAAACTTCATATCCAAGAAAAAACTGGAGCAGTATGGTGCTTTGGAATTGTGGACATGAAAAGAATAAAATACTAACACCCGAGTTCCTAAACAAGCAGACTCCAAAATTCCTACATAGATTTAGTTGGTTGGAAGATTCGGATATTGGCTCACTGCCACACGAATACAACTGGTTGGTAGGTTGGTACAAAGAACCAAAAGATGGTTCACCAAAAATACTGCATTACACAGAGGGCGGGCCATGGTTTGATGGTTACAGAGATTGCGAGTACTCCGACGATTGGAAGAAAGAAGTCATCAACCTGTTCAGTGCATAATGGAATTCTTCAAGAAATTACACAAGAGATACCATCACACAGATCCAGTAGAACACATCATCGGACAACAGATACGTAAATTAGCAGAGTACGATGACCTATATGAGAACCAAACACGTTTCGATGGCACAGTCTGGACAAAATTTAAAGAGACACATGGCCTAACATGCCAGTTTCATGACGACCTTAAGGACATAGATCTTTCAAAGGACATCACATGTTTGTGGTTCTTCCGAGAACGAGCTGATAGATCTGCCGGTAATGATATATTATTAAAAGATAAAACAATAACTTATAATCCAAATGCACTTTTTATTACATCATCGAAAGAAATTAAAATTGTTAAACGAAAAAAATTCTTTCCCAGGAGACCGTGTGTACAAATAGATATCAATAACGAAATTTATTTAAATATAAAAAAAGGATTAGGTATTGATGAGTGAAGGTGAACGATTTCTAGATAAGTGTCTCACAACAACAGTGGGCTTACAACCGTGGCCACACCAAATCATTAACGACACATTAAGTCAAGAGGCCTTTGCAAAGCTGAAGGACAGTTGCTTTAAAACAACATTAACCAAGACAACAGAACTACATCATATCTTTCCGGATCAATACAGAGACTGGGGCATAGACTTCTACGATGAAACTGTGGACATATGCACCAACCTGTTGAGAAACATAAAAGAACTTGTTGGAGTTTATCCAGCAAGTAGATCATACAAGAATCTAGGAGTGAATGCACACATATCTATAACCCCGCCACTGCCATACAAGTTCCATGTACACCAAGAAGGTTTGGAAAAAATATGGAGTTCAGTAACTTACATCACACCTGAGAAGAATATTGGGACAAAGATGTATGCCAAACAAACAGAAGAATCGTTTATCAGTGAAGCTCCATGGATACCTAACAGCACATTTATATTTTGTGGACAACAAGGTCAGACATGGCATTCATATGAAAGTGATCAAAAATGCAACAGGATCACATTGAATCTTTTTATACAGAAGACACGTAAAAATAAATGTTTTATGGAGTTTTCTGATCTTTAATAAAATCTTGTAGAGCGTTGATGTCTGCATTAAGATGTCTTTGCTTTACCTTATCCCAAACAAAGTTATCCCTGTTGTTGAT
>Ga0209502_10001241_pt1 | contig 24241 bp, 19 predicted proteins | sample ArcticOcean_MG_C_10_FD_187442 | JGI IMG/M metagenome (GOLD analysis project Ga0209502, IMG submission 187442) | Marine microbial communities from western Arctic Ocean - ArcticOcean_MG_CB11_90 (SPAdes) (version 2) | ecosystem: Environmental > Aquatic > Marine > Oceanic | place: Arctic Ocean... | reverse complement strand
CAGTTGAGCGATTGGTTCAGGATTTGGTATGGGGTATTCGAGTTCTTGAACACCTTCTGCCATGTAGGTATAGGTGTCAGTCATTCCTCCAAGTCGAACGTGTTGCACACCGGCATCGTGTGCCAGTCGAACTTCTTCGATGATGTCCTCAGGAGTTCGCCAAATTGGAATTCCCTTTTTAGGTTCAATGCAAAACTTGCAACCACGTTTGTAACGAACACATCCTTGGTAGACTTCGACTTCATAGGTGAGTGGACCTTTCTTTTCTTCCGTTCCTAGGTCAGGATGGTCAGTGACCGATTTACTGCGTGCACCGGCTTGGGCCCATTGTGTCCATTGTTCAGCAGTGCGTCGAGTATGTTTCCATTCTCCAGATTGCAGGTAGGTGTGAAGAGTTGCATCTGTATCTTGAACTGCCAAAAACAAATTCTTGCGTAACGGTGTCCACCCTTGTTGTCTCCAACCACGTATTGCCCATCCACCGAAAAGTGCAGGGACATTCATTGGAAGGTTGCTGATCAGAGTTCGAGTCTCTTTGAGTGAAAGGGGTGTGCCTCGTAAGTATCGTCCTGGGACAACTGCACCTGCGATGCATGCAATGCCTTCGATGTTGGAAAGTCGGTTTCGCGCCCACGATTCACCATTTGTTCTTACTAAATCTCGCCACTGGTCAATGGTGATATAGTCATAATCGATGTTTGCCTGTTCTAAAACACCACAAAGATAGCGAATATGGAATCCAACATACGGCGGAACTCCGAAAGCAGCAGGTTCATCTTCATAGCCGTCAAGAATCAACCATTTGGGTGAAGTCTGTTCGACCATGATGGCTAACCTCGAGTTGGTTGCCTTCAATCCTTCTTCTCTTGACGACGTCGAGAGCGCTTCTTTGAATCTTCTTCCTCTTCACGGAGGGCTTGAAGTTCACGATTGGATTTGCCATCAGAGTTGTCGCTAGCTTGAGGCTTCTTGTTGCCGTCGCCACCTTTCTTACCGGCCTGTGATACATCGACTTTGATGCGACGTCCAAGTAATTCCGAGCCGTTGAGTTTCGAGACGATTTCATCTCCTTTGTCGGTTTCCTTCACGAATGCAAATGCAAAGCCCTTTGGTTTTCCATCGCCACTGGTTGCAATGACGAGGTCGTTCACTGTCGCAATTCCATTAAACATGGCTTTGATGTTCTCTTCAGTCGCCTTGAAAGGTAGATTTCCGATATAGAGTTTGAGTCCTTCAGGATCCTTTCTCTTTTCCTTCTTTCCTTTCTTATCGTCACTGTCAGCATCTCGAACGCCAATTTTGCGACCGTTGATTTTGTGGCCATTGAGTTTTGCAGCAGCAGCATCAGCGTGTGATTTATCGGAATAGGTGACGAATCCAAAGCCACGGTTCACTCCATTATCATCAGTGAGGACAATACAGTCAGTCATGTCACCGTGTTCGGCAAACAAAGCACGAAGTTCTTCGGTTCCTACTTCACGTGGAAGACCACCGATGAACAAACGGCAACCTGGTGCGTTTCTTGGACGACGGCCTTGGCCACCGGCTTCTCCTTCGAATCGGAAATAAGTTCGTTCACGACCGTCCTCTCGAACGTCAGCAGCGATGAATGTAGCTCGGCCTGATGGGCCTTTGGCAAACATTGCTTCAGCAGCAGCACCCCAACGCTTACCAGAGTTGTTGAGAGCACTGGCGCCTTGGTCAAGTTCAGCCCAGCCAGCGCCGTAGTTGTCGGCAAGGGCTCGGAAGGATTGATAATTACAGGTAGGGCAACGGACGTTCCAGTCGCCGTCAAGGTGAGGAACAAGAACATCGCCACATGGTGGGCAAATGGCATGAAGAACACCACAGTCGTCACGGTCTCGGAAACTGATACGAAGAACAGGGCTGTTCTCTTTGACTTCTGCTCGACATACGTCTCGTCGTCGGACTGCATCAGCAGTTTGATGCATGAAACGGTCGACAATTCCAGTAACGTGGAATTGCCCGTAGAGATGTTCGGGAAGAACGCTGCCAGGTTTTCCTTCTACACAAATGACCTGCGCTTCACCGTTCTTTTCATTGAGTTTGACAATTTCACACAGAACCGTATCGCCAATTTCTGGCGTGACGATCTTTTTTCCTGCAGCAACAATAGCCATTCCTTCCTCGATTGAAAACATTCCAGTTGTCGTTGCTAAAATATTCCCATCGATTTCGATGGTTCCTACTCCAGCCTCGCATTCTGATGAGGTTGATACATGTGTTCCGGGGGTGACGAGGCTCGGCGTCATAATTTTCATTCCTGTAGCAAACGTGGCCTGAGGTAGGTCGCACGCTGTGTCGCTTGTTTGAACCGGTGTGCTTACCCCTTTTCAACCCCTCATATAGAGAAATTTGAGTCTTCAATCCTCATCTTCGAGTAACTTGGCATCGCCGGGCCGATGGAAGCGCCAACATCGTACGGTTGTCGTCGCTTTTTTCTTGCTGTGATGGAGGTAGGTTGGGGGAAGGCGAAATTCAGTTTCGAGCATGGCTTCAGATTCATAGCCATAATCCCGTCCAAGTGCTTGCACATGTTTTGATTTGGCACTGTGAAGGACATGGACAACAGGTGCACCAAGTGAAAATGCATATTCTAAAAGTGGACGGTCTGCCTTAGCCGTTTGCACACCCCAGGGTGGATTCATCAACACAATGTCAGGAACAATTTCAGGTTGTTCACTTTGAAGCGAAATATGTTCTTGAATCACTTGGACGGTACCTTCGCAACGGGGCGAAAGGCGTTCAGCATTGCTTTTTGCAATCTCAACTACCAGCGGATCTGCTTCAACCAAAGTGACGTGTTGCGCTCCGACCAGTAAACATCCGAGTCCGAGGATTCCGTTTCCTGCACCCAAATCGAGAACCCGTTTCCCTTCCATCTCATCGACTTGGTCGATGCCAAGTATCCAATAGGCAGCTAAGTCTCCTTCAGTTGCGTATTGTTCGAGTTCAACCGAAGTACACGGGTGAGGTTGTAGTTTCGACAATTCAATTGCCAAGTGCTTGGGTCGCATTGCCATCACCAGCGTGGCTGTTGGTTGTATTGATTTTGAGAATATTGTTGCTGTTGTTGCTGCTGTTGTTGAGCAAGAGCTTGTGCTTGAAGGCGCATGTAGTGGATTTGTTCAGCTTCTTGACGAAGTCGAGCAAGTAATTGTTCACCAGGCTGTTGATTACCGCAAAATCTGCAGAATCGAATGCCATCTTGGTGTTGTTGACCGCAACTGATACAGAACCCCATGTGCTTGCCTCCATTCTATCGTTCGGTCGAATCAATTTGAACCTTCTCATCACATTGCGGCTAATTGTAGGAACACTGGCCATGTTTCAAATCCTTCAGCAGATGCTCTTTCGTTGAGATTTTCCCAACGAGGGTCATCCATCATATCCGATGGAGCGACTCCAGCTGCTAAGAGGCCGGTGACCAGTTCACGGAACTCACGCTCAATATTCGACATTTCAGGTTCTGGTTCTGGAACCGGTTCCGGTATTGGTACATTGTTCGAAGAAGGTTCAGCCAACATTTCAGGTTCAGCAGGGGTTTCTGGAAGTTCTGTAGGTGGTCGTTCTTGTTCAGCAGTTTCAGCACCCGGCGGTAGAGGGATGAATACATGTTCACCATCTGCTTTTTTAGGTTTTGATTCAGTAGGTGGCAGTGGTAATGACGCCAGTTCAGGTTCTTCTGTTAGGATCTCCTCGGTCATGCTGTCAAGCAGGTTTGAAGAGAAGTCATTCATCATGTCATCCATGTTTCGATTTGCTTCCTCAGCCACAGATGGTACAGCAACGGGCATTTCACTTGGTGATGCTTCAGTGATTTTCACCTTCTTTTCGAGACGCCCAACACCCAATACTTCTGCTTGTTGGCGAGCAAACTCTGCCGCTTGACGACGTGGTAGGCTGACAAAACATTTCCCAGGGATTGATGATGGTGGAAACGGGAGGTAATACCGTTCAAGTGGAGGTAAGGATGGGTGGCGAAAACAAAGAATGCGTTCCGTCTCAAACGGTCTTTGAGACGGCATATCCATGGTAAAAGGTACGGATACAATCTCTATCGAACTTCGCATCCACTTTTCATTTGTAATGAGATGTTGCATCCATGGCCCCATATCGGGACTTGCCAAATTTACAAATTGAAAGGAAGCATCTCGGGGATTGAACTCTTGTTCTTCGAGTAATGTGGCTTCTCGACGAGGTCGGTGGAATACGGTGAGGACCGGCTGGCCATGTTCGACCATATCGCCATGCAATTCCAAAAGTTTCCTTTCTTTGCGTGGACAGATCAACAAAACGAGCATACGAGAAGCATTTTGGTCCCAGATTTCACCCCACCGAGACTCAGCCTCATTGGCAAGTTGACCTATGGTCATGTCAGGAATCATTGCAGTAATACCCATGTCCGCACCAAACCGAGGGTGCAGTCGCCGCATTTATGCCTACTGTTGTTTCGTGATGCTCAGGGGATGTGTCCTTTAACAACGGCTTGTTCTGCTAACAGCATTGTACCGCCTGCAGCACCTCGAATAGTATTATGCGAATATGCAGAAAACGAAAGAGTAAATGTGTCAATGATTTTTACATCACCAACGATGATTGCCATACCAGTTTGCAAATCTTCACTCGGTTTTGGTTGGTCTGCAAAAGTAGTGCCGTTGCTCCAAAGATGGTGTTCAACATCAATGTGTTCTACGATGTGCAAAGGATGTACTGGGGCGCTGGGGCATCGCATCGCCGCTTTTGGGAATTGATGTGAGGTGAAGGCTTGAAGCACCGATTCAAGAGAGAATGGATGAGCAAATGTTGCTTTGACAAAAACCTGATGTCCATCTCTGCGGGCGACACGTTGACATTCAATATCAAGTTCAAAATTAGCAGGAATGACTGTCGTTCCGTCGAGTGTTCCAAACACATGAAGAAATTCTTCAGCAACTTTCTCGGCTTCTCCAGGTATTTCAGAATCGAGTACCCCTTTGTTTGCATTTTCATCGAATAACAGTTGCCAGCCTGCACCTGAAAGCGCTTGTTCGCTGCGCATGTGGACCGTTTGTATTTCGAACATTCGCAGCGCTGCAAGTGGTACTGCCATTGGAATCAAGGTGCAATTGGTGCCGCACATGATCGGTCCTTTCGTGGTTGAAAAAGCGGTGGAATGTTCCGCATTGATTTCAGGAATCACCAGCGGAATACCCTCTTTTCCACGATGGAAACTGGCATTGGAAAATACGGCAATTCCTGCTTGTGCTAATTCACTTTCAACACGTTCAGCAACATCACTTGGTAGGCAAGAGAAGGCAACTTCAATGTCTAATTTTAGCATGTCTTGGATAAAAGAATCACTTGAAAGGTCAAAGATTGGAACCGAAGGTAAAGTTGGACGCAATTGTTCGAGTCTCCATGGAATGTCTTCAAGCAACTTTCCGGCATTTTCTTGCCGACCTCCAACCGCCTTCAATTCAAACCAAGGATGATTGCAGAGTCGTTGTTGCATACGTTGGCCGACCAAGCCTGATGCGCCGAGTACGACAGTTGGTCTTCGGCGCATAGTTCGGGCTCTCGGCAGAATGCTTTGAGCCTTGTCGTTTCACTGAATCGTTAAGTTTCCTTCACCCAGACGACCCTCGTGGGGAGTTGAGAATATTCGTCGAACCAGTAATTTCCGGAAAATATTCCATCCATCTTTGACCGAACCTAACTTTGCTTCGCCCAATCGTTTACTGTAACGGATCGGTACATGTTTCACGTCAAGTTGCTCAACAGCACAAGAAGTGTACATTTCCGCTTCGATTTCAAAGCGCATAGAATTGAGTTTGAAAGCTGAAACGGCCCGACGTGAAAAAGCCCAGTATCCAGAGCACAAATCATTCATTGGGAGTCCATAAAGTGCCACAGCAATCCATGTGAGCATATGATTTCCAAAATAATTGGTTCTCGTCATTGCATCTGGGTCCATGGCGCCACGCAATCTGTCACCAATGACAACCTCAGCATGATTCAGTTTCGAAAGGAGTTTGGGCATCTCTTCTGGATGATAGGTTCCATCCGGGTCAAACATGACCAATGCGTCACATTTCGATTTGAGAAAGAGATGGAATCCGAGTCGCATTGCAGCACCCTTTCCTTTTCCCTGTTGAAGCATGAACGTACAACCATGCGATTGTGCAATCTCTTTCGAGTGATCTTCACTTCCTCCATCGATCACTAATATTTCAATTTCCCAACCCTTTTTGGAAAGTTGTTCCACTGGTATGCGTGGCAGAATTTGAGCCAAACCTTGTGCCTCATCCAAGGTGGGTAGCATAATCATTACCCGCTTCATGACTCTTCCAGCCCATGTTTGGCTTTGATGACTTCGCTCTTTTCATGCCTCAATGTTGTATTTCAACCCAATGAAGAGTTAATCCTGTAGAATCAAGAAGTGAATCTCCTCGGCCTGAAAGTCCGAGAGGATTGAGCCAGCGACTTCCACTTTCGTCATCCGACCAATCGATTTCTAAGTATGAGGTGGAATCGATATTTTGTTGTTCAAAACAAAGTGAATGCCAGCCTGCAGCATATCCCGAAAGGAGCGATGTTTCATTGGTTTGCGTTCGGAAGGTCAACTGAACTTCACTGACTTTGCCTTTTGCTTCGAAGACAAGGCATGCCTTTCCATCACCGTCAAATGCCTCGTTCGAGGAAAAGGAAACAACAGAATCACTGCCTTCTGGAATGAAGGCACGCTGGTTTCCGAGTTGAAGTGTATCGCGGAAGCGATGTTCGCTCCAAGGATCGTTTCGCATCGAACACAGGTCATCGCATGTCGAAGAATCCACTTTCAAGAAGTGTGATGAACTCGCTGAACCTGAAGCATCGAATGCCCAGAGTACACTACCTTGGCGTTGCAGGAGAGGCTCCCAATACACCGATTGAGCCAGTGTCCAACCAACCGTACCTAAGGGTGAAGAGATGGCATGAGTGATGTTAAGTGTTTGAATCTTTGAAGGTAGATCAGAGTACACTGCCGTTGTTGCAGCCGATTGAATACTGCTTTCTACGTGCAAGAGTCCGAGTGTCGGTATACTTGTTGTTGCTACATTGGACGGAGTCACGTACACATATCCCCATTGTGCATTCTCTGTGTACACAATGCTTCCTTCTGGCAATTCGGCTAATGCTTCATGTATTTCTCTGTCGCCAAGAGTCGTTGCATGTAATTCCTCATGCTGAGAAACTTGAAACAAAACAGCATTTCCAAAAAGAGTTCCAAAGAATATGAGGACAGAGAGTCCTGTAGCGACATACCTGTGTGGATGTGGGTCCCAGCCGATGGTGAGTAAACTTCGTCGTTCATCTAAAGAAGTAAGGCACGTCGATTCACTCCACCAAAGAGCCACAATAGCTGCTAAAGGTATGTGGAATGCGTGTAATCCCATAGAATACAAGACATAGGAAAGTAATGAAAGTACGGGTATTTGTTGTAAACCATCAATCAAATGAATACCGGTGAGGACCCATAAGCCAGTGAACCACACGGCGAGTAATCTTCCTTCGATACTCTCTCGCATTTTCCATGCCCCGATTAACCCCAATACCAAGAGGATCCCATTATACATGAACATCGGGCGCCCACCTTGCCAACCGTATTCCGCAAATACGGCACTATCGAGCATCCGTGGTGCCAAAATCAACAGAGCAATGATACCTGCAATTGTCAAAAGAACCGAACTCGCCAAAAGTAATTTTTTGATGTTCGCACCGTGTTTTTCATCAAGACTTAGACCGATGACGAGGTGAGCAAACATGAGCATACCCAAATAAATCGCTCCTGTTGGATGAATCAACAGTACGCTGAAGAAGGCGAGGATGAATCCGGTCGTGTGATGCTTTCCACGTGTTGAGGTTGGGCGAAGCAAGACCAGCAGTCCTACCACCAGACCGAGTTGGCTGGCAACCGAGGGATATCCTGAATCAAAGGTCTTGGCAAAAAGACCAGCTCCAAGACCCATCGCTAGAACGCCTTGAGCACCAGCGCCATGACGGTCCATCGCTCCACCAACGCCAAGTACAAGGGCAAACAAACTGTAGTGGCCAAGTTCAAAGACTGCTCTTGCAGGAGATATGTTGAGTGTTTCTTGAATCCATGCAGCAAGAGATGGATAGGCCGGTGGATAGGTCCAAAAACCACTGTTGGTGCCAGAAAGTGAAAGATTACCGACAGTCGCAATTTGATTGGTGAGGGTTGAGAACCCAATCCAATCGACTCCAAATGGAATCTCTTGTAACACGGGCAGCGTCAAACAACTCACGACGACTCCAGCGGCAAGTGCCAGCATCCAAGGTTTTCGCTGATTTTGTAGCCATCGCTGTGCAGAGACTTCATCACTGATGCTTTCTTCAGGAGTTCCGTAGACTTCACCATGCATTGCTCGTTCTAATTTTTGCCATGAACTTAGTACCTTACCCGCTTCAACTCGACGACGGATTCGTGTAATGGCGATTGCATTGAGGAGTAAGAGTAATGCTGACATGAGATGCCATGTCCATAGTCCAGTCAACACCAATATTCCCGCAAGGCCGTAAGCAAGTAGCAACCCGAGAGCAGGTGATAATGCAATTTTCCTCTTGCGGTCGGCGCTTGCATCCAATACTTTGCAAAGCGCATATCCCGGGATAAATGTTACCATCAGCAGAAGGGCCGCTGTGAGAAACATAACTTCAACTTCGGTGCTTAGGTTTTCATTGTTCGGCTAACAATCAAATGAAAGGGCCCAGTCACGGAGGTATGAGCAACTCACCGTTGGACTTTCACCCCGTTGTGAAATTACCAGACGAGTATTGGGTGTTTGACTTATCACGAGGCCCACAAAGCGATTTCGAAAACCCATACGACTATTCGATTGGGAAGTATGATGAGCGACGACCTGGGATGTATACGACGCCTTTGTTTGATGGAGAACGTGACCATCATGTTGGACTCGATATTGGGGCGCCCGTAGGGACAGAAGTCTATGCATTTGCTGAGGGAAAGATCCACTCATTTGGAATCAACAGTGAAGACGGCTCCTACGGTCCGACGATTATTACCGAACATACCGTTTCACTGCCAACCGCAGTCGGGTCCTCTCAACAAAGTCCGACTCAAACCATTTGGGTTTTGCACGGTCATCTTCGTCTCGACAGTCTGAACGGTTTAGAAAAAGGTCAAACATTTCCTGCAGGTCATCGGCTTGCTTTTATTGGTGCGGAAGAGGAAAATGGTGGTTGGCCTCCACATCTCCATCTTCAACTCTCCATTCATTCACCCGATGGATATGATTTACCAGGAGTTGTCACACAAGAGGAACGTCTTCAAGCAATGATTGATTTCCCTGACCCACGACTGATCGTAGGGGAAGTTTATTGATTCACTGAACTGATTCAAGGTGTGCTTTAAGCGCCATGATTGGTCCAATAGCGGCAGGATCTTTTCCGTGAAGGAAAGCCAGTGCAAGTGAAATCCAGTCCATCAAAATACAGAGATGAAGTAGTGATTCGAGGAGAGAATTTCCTTCGCCTGCAATCTTCCAAGCATAGTCAGTAGCGGCATGAGCAACCATCCAATCCATTCTCTTGTTGACTTGCCTATGCATTCCTTGCCATGTGAGAAGTAACAACACATGTTCAACAGCAGTAGCATCTTGGTCGGACCCAACTCCGCCCCAAGCAACACTTTCATTGTGGTTCATTTCGGGAATGACGCCGATTCGAGCGAATCGAGCTGAGTTTTCATTGAGTTGATTTTTGAAACGGTTCAACGCTGGTTGCAATTCAGTCGGACCGAGTAAAGCAATTGGACGTTCAAGCATACAGAGTGCTAACTGAGCGACGTCGCCTTCGGGGTCATTGAGAATATCAAATCCATCACAGGCTTTTTGCAAACGTGCAAACATGGCATCATCTGCCCCTTCACGAGGTGTAGGAAGGACCCCAATACCTCGCAGCAGTCCAAGTTGACGGCTGAAGATATGTCCAAATGCAGTCCGTGGTGGTTGGCCAGCGACCGAAGGAATGAGAAAGCAATTTGGATATAATTCTGGCATACCCGAAAGGATGCCTCCTGTTGAAATAATGATGGCAGTTGCTCCTGCTTTCAAAGCCGTTTCCGTTGCTTCAAGAGCCTCTTCAGTATTTCCACTGTGTGATGTTGAGAGAATAAGCCATGACGGCTTCCACCATGAAGGTAGAACATAATCTCGTTGAATAATGATTGGAAGTGTGCCATGGAAACTGGACAGTGCCGATACAAAATCTCCGCCAGCTGCTGAACCGCCCATTCCGAGACACACAATGCCGTCCCACTGTGAATGAGCGATGTCCTTCATCCAAGGGAAATGTTCCGGAGTTGCATGAGTAAGACCTTTCTGTAAATCATCGACAAAAGACTGAGTAAAACCTATGATGCCACCATTATCGAGAGCTTTTGCGAGATCGACCATGCCAAGTTTTGTTTCGGCTTCTGGGGAATCAGGCATTGGATTCGCCTGTGTTTTCTCTTTCAAACTGGCTCCTCCTTCTTCTTGTCTTTATCGCAACCGAGTTTATGCAATGCCAGCCATTCTCCGTCGATGCGTGCAAGGCGAAGTTGCTGTCGTGGAACATGGTCCCAAGGAATCCGGACAGAGGCCATATTCCAATTTGCGGGGTCAAGGAATTCTGCTACAGAAGAATCTTCAGTGATTATATCGGCAAGGACTTGGTCTTTCATTTGAGTCATGACGTTTGCGGATTCTAAATCTCTCCAACTCGCACCCGTTCGTTCTTGACGGTCGACACGAGACATAACCGCACCGTCTTTGGTCCAAGAAGCAGGGCGCCAGTACTTGTCTCTCCAGCGAAGTACATCTCCGAGGTCATATCCTGGCTTTCGATACAAGAGTGTCAAGCGAGTGACGTCGATACCATCCCTGCGTCCAACAGTCGAATTGGTTTCAGTAAGATAGCCTCCATAGTTCGAAACAAGATGCCGACCCCATGTTCGGGCAAGTCCTTTGCTTCCAAGAACAACGTCGTAACCGCCAGTGACGGCTCCTTCTGAAGTGATGAAGAACATTGGGTCATCGGAGAGATTTTCAATCACAGTATCGAGAGTCGCTCGAAGTGAAGTAAACTCCTCTTCAGAAAGACGACGCCCGGTTGAACGTAATTGGACAGTTGCTTCGAAGTAATTCCCTGCTCTACGGGTGCAGGTAAGGCACACTCCGTTCGCCATACGTGCTCTCATCGTGTGACTTTCTTGAAATGCTAAACCTTCGATTGTACCTTCGGTTTGTAAATACAAGAGTGTATGCCGGTCAGACATTGTTCGTGTTTCAAGACCAAGGCTAATATTTTCGGCTTGTACGTGGAATTGTACATGCCGTTGAATCAATTCATTCCAAATTTCTTCTTCAGAGATATGAACCCACTTTCCTTGAATTTCAACGATTCCACAACGGGCACATCGAACCCATGGGATGTTTTCTGGAACTTCAACAAGTTTGATCCTTTTTCGAATACAAGGCTCACACATTCGGTCGCCAAAAAGAGGTGGTTCTGCGCCACAGACTAAGCAAAACTCACTTCCAAGTCCTTCTCCCATCAAATCCCTCTTGCTGTTGGGTGAGCGTACCCGTCTTCAAACTGTGCTATCATCTTGAGTGCCATCAGTTGATTGTGTGGCGATTACATCAGCTTGCGACACATCTATTCCGATACTTGACTCGACGGCTTCGAGGCGTGTTTCTATTGAACGGCTTCGTACGACAACGGTCCATGTCCATATGGCAAGTGCAGCAATCATTCCAAGATAAGCAACTGTGAGATAATTTGTACCTTCCATTTCAATTTCCTCCATCAAGTCTTTTTTGTGCATGTTCTAAACGCTGTTCAAGATGCGTAATGCGCATTGAAATCATCATATGTCCAATGATAAAGATCGTGAACGACAGTGCTCCGATAAGAAGAACAAGAGCCATGCTCGATTGCAGTGAGCCACCATCGTCACCTGCTCCGATCACCGGTCCTGGATGGCGTATTTGCCAAATTCTTGTTGCAATATAGGTGAAAGGCACCAGTACAAAACCATACAATCCAAAAGTGGAAAAGGTATCTCGAGTTTCTACACCATCAGGTTGACTTTGACGGCCAAGAACCAAAAATAATGCGAGCAGAGTCAAAAGTCCAAAGGTGTTCAAACGGACATCGGTCCAATCCCAAGGTGTGCCCCATTCAGCAGCACCCCACACACATCCAGACCAAACCGTCATCAAACCGCAAGCCAATCCAGCTTCAGTTCCTGCAACATGTAAACGCCAGCCAAAGGGACTCCGTTTGAAAAACCACAATGCAGAGCCTACAAATAAGACTCCAAAAGCAATAAATGCAGCCCATGCTGAAGGGACATGCCAGTAAAAAATACGCTGTGCAGCAGGTGATTCAAAAGCATCGATTGATACACTTGGTGCCCAATTTAATCCCAAAAAGAGAGTTGACATGATGCCGATAAACCCGATGCCAAGGAACACCTCCGGGATTCGGCGTCGCATGGTGAGAACTCTCCGTCACTCCTTCTTGAACTTGGGTGTTCACAAGGTTGCTGTATATTCAACGACCAAGGCCCAAGGAAGGATCAAAATTGGAAGCAATAGCCTGATGAAAACTGCGTTTGGACGTGCTAATCGCAAAGTGCTTAATTCTATGAATCGAACGCACAGTAAGGTCACCCAAAGTACAGCAGCACCGATCAATGAAAGTTTCCAATTGAACGCATCAAGGAACAAAATACTTCCAAGTCCCGATAAAATGAATCCAAGAATTGGAGCAAAGAAATCTGCGGCAGGCAATCGATTGACATGCGCCCTCCACCAATCTCCAGCACGTTGTTCTCGCATGAGGTAGACGACAGGATCACCTGCTAATCCTGCTGCAAAAGGTGCAGCAAGAACAAAACCAACAAGAAGAGGTTTGTCAAGCGATACAGGATCGATAAACGCGAGCAGTGCACCAAGTACTAACAGTCCAGTCAGTCCGTTTCTCGCTATACCAGCGCGAGTAGAACGAAGGTAACGGTGCCCCGTTCGTGTCGAGAGTAAACTGATGTTCTCTACCACGCCGACAGCCTGCCAAGGTTGGGCTTTCGGTTGTTCTTGCAGCGTTTCCGATTCTAAATTATGGAGTCGTGTTGCACACTTCATCATTTCCGGATGGTGTGAAGCAATGACAAAACCGTGACCAGCTTCACGTAATTGACGGATGTTCAAACTCAATGCCGCAAGTGCACTCTCGTCCAAACCGGTGGCAGGTTCATCGAGCAACACTAAACGAGGTTCTGGAGAAAGCATGGCTGGTAAAAGACCGGCTAAAACCGCTACTTTTCGAACCTGACCGCCAGATAACTGTCCGATACGGTCGTATCTGCGATGAGCAAGCCCATATGCATCAAGAAGCGGCAGTAAATCCGTTTTCATTCCAGAGAGTGAACAGACTGTAGAGAGGTGGTTTTCAACGGTTTCATCACCCAGTAAGCCATTGCTTTGAAGCGTGAGTCCAAAGGGGTGTTTTGCAAGAGATCTTCGTCCTTCGGAGTCGACAACCAGCGAACCATGGTGGTGAATAGAACCTTTTTCCAAAGGCAGTAATCGTGCACAACTTTCGATAACAGTTGATTTGCCTGCACCGTTTTTTCCGTGAAGGACAACAACATCTTTTGAAGCAACTTCGAGATTGAAGCCATTCAAGACCACGCCCATGCCACGGCGGACTTCGATGTCCACAAGGCTGAGTAATGATGCTGGCATGGATGTGCGAGATTGCAGACCGACATCAAACCTCCCATTCCCACTTGGAACGACCATGAACTCAAATGTGCGCCGTCATTAGGCTGGGCATGGCCACAGTCATGTCCTTGTTCGGAACATCCGAATGGCTGTTGTTTGGACTTTGGGTGATTGCCCTTGTTTGGCCGATAATCTACGCCATTCGCCATCGCACCTCCTTGGCGCTGTCCATCACGGTTGGATTGCTGTTGGGTTATTTGGTTCAAGTTCTCAGTCAGTTTGCATTCTCAAACGGGTGGATTGGCGGATGGTTGTGGTGGGATTATGTGTTGATACCAAACCGTATCAGTGGTGCTGCTTGGTTCCACACCTTCTTTTCGGCTGGTTTTTTGCACAGTCAATCAAATGCGACCCATGTTTTAGGAAACATTTTGGTGATTGCTTTAGTTGGCGTTCCTCTCGAACAACGGCTTGGAACTCGACGATTTGCTTTGGTCTATGGTATTGGTTTATTTGGCGGTTCGTTTGCTTGGTATTTATTTAATTTAGAGTCTGGGAGTTCTTCTTTAGGAGCGTCTGGTGCTGCGTTTGGATTGTTTGGAGCCTACTTGGCAGGATGGCCCAAAGATGAGATTCCGTTTCCTCTTATCTTGATAAGAAAATGGCCTGTTCTTTACCTTGCTTTGTTTTATTTTGCTATGGAGGTCTACCGTGCCTATTCGACCCTCGGCCTGAATCAGCCAAGCGATGTCGCTCATATGGCACATTTAGGTGGCTTTCTAGCGGCTTATCTTCTTCTTCCATTGATTGCTAAAAACGGCCCATATCCGCTCGGTATCGAAGACGGTGGGCCGACATCATCCAGTGGTGAACGTTCACGATTGAATCAAATCCGAAGTGCCATGGTTGACATGTCGAATGTCGTAGATCCATGGACTGCCAAGGGTCTTGAAATTCCTCGTGCCATTCGTGACCCCTTGCGCAGTCTTTTGGCTTCAGCAGATGAACCCGAGACGCGATTGGCTTGGATGGAGCATCTTGCTGATGCTGCCGAATGTCCAGATTGCCAAGCGAGTCTTGGTGTTGTCGAACGAAGTTCAGGTCCTCAAATCCAATGTTCTGTAGAACCAGAACACCTCAATTGGCCAGAATGATTCATCAAGACCTCCCTAGCCCCTTTAGGGGCTGGGAGTGGGCAAAGAAAGGATAGGCTCAAAGGCGGAACGGCACAGCAACATGTGGGAGTGGGTGGTTTGCAGTCTTCATCATCATGGAAATCTCGACGTATTTCTCTCTTTTTGGTCATCGTCTTTTTGTTTGCTGACCTCGGTGTACTTGCAAATGAATCGGAATCAACTACACCCGATTCCCTTCACCAACCTCTCTTTTCTGAACCAATACTGGTCGATGGCTTACCGCCGTTAATGTGTGGTGAGGAACTGTGCCTACGTCCAATTCGTGATATTGATCGTGGTGGACGTGTTTCTGCCGAAGATGTTCAATGGTGGCAATCGTACGGCCCCGACCTTGATTGGAATGGAATGGATGACCGACTACAACGGGTGTTGGCAGGAGCAGACTCCGATTCACCAACTGCAATCATTGGACCTGATGGCCGAAAGACAGTGGCTATTGTTGTCGATTATGCTTGGCGAGCCAACGACGCTGAAATCGAAACTCTACGGGCTGTCCTCAATGCACATGGCTGGGTTGGAGAAGAAGGTGGGGCGTGGTTCCAACAACTGATTGATATTGATTCAGTAGCAGTTGACAAAGTTCCCGTATCTGCTCTTATGGACCTTTATTCCTTACATGGTGTGGTAGTGATTGAAATGCAAAACGTCATGATTCCATCCAATGATGTTGCGGCTAAAGCCTCTCGTGCTCGACCATCGGATGTTTACACCGCTACAGCATATGAACGCGATTACATTGGCGAAGGTATTGTTGTTGCAGTGCTTGACACAGGTGTTGACAATGAGCATGAATCTTTGAATGACTTTGATGATGAAAGTGATGAGCCTGATGAAGACCCCCTCTCTTACAACGATCACAAATGGGTCGCGGGTTACGACGCAACCTCTTCCGCTTCAAACCCTGATGGTTCACAAGACCCCGATGATGGAAATGGTCACGGCACTCACGTTGCCGGTTCAGCGATTGGAACAGGTGACCGTAGTCGAATTCACATGGGTACTGCACCAGGTGCCTATCTTGTCGACATCAAAGTGCTTACCGATACAGGTGGCACGAATTCACAGGCTTCACTCAACGGTATTCAATGGTTGATTAACAACCAAGATACCGACTGGGGCCATAATTCTTCTACACGTGGTATTCAAGTTGCTTCGATGTCTTTTGGCTCAGCCTCTACTCCACTCAATCAAGGCGACCAAGGTGACAATGGAAGTGGTTCAGAAGCACGTCTGGTCAATGACGCAGTCAATGCTTCCATCGTGTGTGTTGTTGCAATGGGTAATGATGGGTCGAACCGAGTGCCCTCACCGGCCAGTGCAGACGGTGCAATTTCAGTCGGAGCTGCTACAGACCGAGGCAGCATCAACCGAACCGATGATAATGTTGCAGATTACTCCAATACCGGCCCTCGTCTCGACGATGCTGATGATGATGAATGGGATGAATTGAAGCCCGATATTACCTCATACGGCTCTTCCATTATGTCTGCTACTGCGCAAACTGGTGCTTCTTTCCCAGGTCAACCGGCGAAACCTCTTGCAGGTTCAGATTATGACGAAAAAGATGGAACCAGCATGGCAACTCCAATCGCCTCTGGTATCGTTGCTCTTATGCTTCAAGCCGATCCATCACTCGAGCCACAAGAAGTCAAAGACATTCTCCGCAACTCTTCCGAACAGCGAGGTAGTGCGAGTGAACCGAGTGTATCAGACCGTTGGAATGATGAATGGGGCTTCGGACTGATCGATGCCTCGTGTGCAATTGATATGGTTTTGGAAAAGGCCTGTACTCCTTTGGAAGGCGGCGGTGACATCACGCCTCCACCAACTGGAAACGGTTCTGGAGACCATGTTGATATGTCCAAACCGAGTAACGGTTCTTGGTGGATCGAAGGAAACTTCGTTCGCATTGCAGGTGACACTGTTGAAAATGATGATGGCGATGATTATACTAAAGTTCAGATTCGAATTATGCAACATCTCGAATCGGGAACAGTTCGTGAATTGCAAAGTTGGACCGATGCAGGTGGCGATGTTTCATCTTGGTTCCTCGATGTTTCAGTCAAAGAGAATTGGGTCCGGCAAGACGAAGATTATGTCTTGGTACTTGCTCGTGCACTCACCGATGATGGTGATGAATCTGCAATTGATGCTCGGTGGGTCAATATTGCGCGAATGGCCGTCACCATCGCAGGCCCTCCGTTAGGAACCGCACTCCAAGGCTCGGTTGAATTCAGTGGTAACGTTGAAGGAATCGAACACGACAAACTTGAATATCGAATTGATAATGGTGATTGGTTTATCGGTGAAGAATTAGATTCGATGGAAGTCGGTACTCAAGATTGGTCTTTCTCATGGAATTCGAATTCCGTTGATGATGGCTCACACCGCATTTCGTTTAGAATGGTGAACGAAAGTGGCGTCATGACCGATGATGTTCGTCGAACATATGCCGTTGATAATCAACCGGCTGCACCGGACTTCCTCTTCCAAGGGTCAGTGGAAATTATGGACCAAGGCCTGCCCGTTTACTCTGCGGTTGCAGGCACTGTTTTAGAAGTGGATTTCACGATTACCAATGCAGGCGACTTAGATGCAAACGATGTCTTTGTGCAACTGGAGGCCGCTGGTAGCCAATCAGAAACCTATCCGCGTGAAAACCGAGTCTCCCTCAATGAAGGTGAAAGTCAGCAAGTAACGCTGTACTGGTGGGCTACTCTAGCAGGTACGCATGATGTCACGATTTCGATTGACCCGAACAACCAACTTGGAGATCCAAATCCAACGAATAACGTGTACACTTTCTCGTTTGAAGTCGAAGAACGCCCAGTTGAAGCCATGCTTCGCTTTTTACCTGGTGCAGTTATGACAAATCCGAAAGTACCGCTACCTGAGACTCCCTTCAATATCGATGTTCGAATTGATAACTTGGGCCAGACTGAAGCCACGCAACTCACAATGCGGCTCGAACGTTGGACTGAAGTAGGCTGGTTGGAAATTGGGACATCAAATATTTTGTTTGTTCCAGGCTCGGATAGCAGTTCAGGGCACAGCTCGGGTGCATTTAGTGAAATTGGTCTTGAAATTGGTCCTGTTAAGTATCGGGCTCTCCTCGAAGGCAATGGCGTTGAATCCGAATTCAGTGACCATCGTTTCACGGTTGTCATCGATGATGTGAGCCTTGGTTCGCAAGTGAGTGTATCTCTAAGTCAAAGCGAAGTTTCTGTTGATTTCGTTGGTATGGAAGAAGGTGGTCTTTTATTCACAACCCGTGATGGCGAACTTCACGTTCGTACGGTCACCGATAAAATGGTGATGCAGGTTGATGTTATGCTTGAGGAAAAATGGGGTGGTGAATTAACCACTTACCTACGCGAAGATGGATTGGTCCAAGCAGCATGGAATCGAAAAACGATCAGCCCTGATGGCTATACACTCACTGATATCGCCATGACTTCACTCACACGCTTAGCAGAAAAAACGCCAGTCCACCATCAAATGCCGGCAATCAAATTGTCAGAAGGCTCCTATTGGGGACTTTCTCTAACAGAACATGATGAACAAATGGTTTTAGCAGGCTATCATCGAGATATTTCAACAGGTGGTTCATGGCAAGATATCACTTCCATCTTTACTTTAGTTTCTTTGAACCCAGATAGTCAATCATCGTGGAGTTCACCGAATGTTGTATTATCTGATGTTCAAATACGCCCATCTCAAGGAGATTCACTCGCCATTGGTTACGGTGAGGAAAACTTGCACATACTCTATCAAGAGATTCGGAATGATGTCACTGGTATTGACCGAATCGGATTGATGTATACGCATGGAGATCCAACTTATGCGGCTTGGGGATTCCAATCTTCCGTCGGAGACCATGCTAAGATGGCTCAACTCGTGGTACTCACCAACGGAAGCGAAGATGTTCTTGTTGCTTCCTGGATTGAAGGAAGAGGTAAGGATGCTATGATTGCGCACATTGTTACCGATAATTCGTGGTCGGATGAAGCAGAAAAAATCACTGCGCCTGGTGCAACACATCTTGAATTAAGCCCCTCACCAGATGGTGTTCAAATCTTCTACGATGAAATCAATGTCTACGGTCCAGTGACCCGCTACGGTCTCTTGTCAGATTCTTCGAAAGGTCAAACACTTGCACTTTCAAACATTCTTACTGAAGGATTCTTGAAGGGCTATGCAGGAATGGAATCAGATGGTATTCTTCTTGTTTCATCTGCAAGTGGGTCTCTTAAGATGCGAACTCTCGTTTACATCGGAGACTCTTCCAACCAAAATGACGACTCAACATCATTCCTCGACACACTTCTCGCTCCTTTGCCAGGGGATTATGAAACAAAAATTATGATTCTGGGTGCTACATCAACTTTGTTTGTTATTTTCCTTTTGGTGATTGTTCTCTCTGTTCGTACATCTCGTCGCCGTGAGGAAGAATTGCTCTCTTCTGAATCAGGCCAAAATGAGGACAGTGATGCGCTTGAATTACTCGTTGTTCCTGTACGTGATGACGGTCCATTGCTTGCTATTGACACCGAAACTGAAGATTTGATCGTAGAGATGGATGACGGTCCGGCTTCGATTATACTCGATGATGAAGAACTGAGTTTGTCCGCTTCTCTTGAAGCAAAAAATGAATCTGGTGAAGGCAACTCTCGACTTAACCGCCGCATGCAACGAAAGCAACAGCGAGAGATTACTGAGATGGTTGAATCGATGAACACTTTACTTCCACCTCTCCCAACATTCCCCACCCCTGAAACGGCTCCGTTAGTAGCTGAACTGGCTCCTATGCCGTTACCTCCTCTCCCTATAGGCAGCTTACCTCCGCTTCCTGGTCTTCTTCCACTGCCAATTATTGCCCCTCCACAACGCGATGTGACGTGCCATGAATGTGCTGCGAAGTTTACTGTGAAGGACATGACACTTACGAGAGTCAACTGTCCAATTTGTTCTGTGAAGGTCGATTGCTGAGGTCCTATTATGTGTGGAATATTTGCTTACTTAGGCCCTCGTCAGGCATCTACAGTTTTGATTGATGGTTTGCGCCGACTCGAGTACCGTGGGTATGATTCCACTGGTATTGCAGTAAAAGATGGAACAATACAGCTCCATAAGAAAGTCGGTAAAGTTGGTGATTTGGAAAAAATATTGCCTGCACTAATCCCAGGGAACATAGGAATCGCACATACTCGATGGGCAACACATGGAATCGTGAATGATTCGAATGCCCATCCTCACCAATCAGCCAATGGGAAAGTCGTTATTGTTCACAATGGAATCATCGAAAACACCCGTCAACTTCGCACATCACTGACAGTTCAGGGTGTCGAATTACAGAGTGACACTGATTCTGAAGCACTTGCCCATGTTATTGAACGTGAACTCAGTATCGATAATGACCCTGAAAACGCAGTGCGCAGAACCCTCCACCTTGCCCGGGGGACATGGGGATTATGTGTTTTATTCTTGGACCATGATGTCATTGTCTGTGCCCGAAATGGCTCGCCACTCATCATTGGGCAAGGTGATGATGAAATGTTTGTGTCGAGTGATCCACATGCTCTGGCTCCCTATACGCACCGAGTTGTTTTCCTTGAAGATGGTGAAATTGCGACACTGACAAATAAATCCATGAAACTTTCAACATTGAAAGGGAAAAACTTCAATCCAAGCATCACCGTTCTTGAAGAGGATTGGGGTGTCTCGGAATTAGGAGATTATCCTCATTACATGTTAAAAGAGATTTATGAGCAACCAGATGCCTTACGCCATTGTATCAGTGGGCGACTCGATAGAGTTGGAGGGAATGGTCGGCTTGGAGGTTTGAAATTAGCCCCTCGCGATTTAGCAAAAGTACCTCATGTACGTCTTTTGGGCTGTGGGACGGCTTACAACGCTGCAGAAATTGGTCAAATTATGATCGAGAAGTTGGCGCGTATACCCGCAGTTGCCCATATCTCGAGTGAATTCCGACATAATGACCCCGTCATCAACCCAAATGCATTGCATTTTGCAGTGACTCAATCGGGTGAAACTGCAGATACCTTGTCTGCTGTAAAAGAAATACACCTCAAAGGTGGAAGTGTCTTCGGCGTCGTCAATGTCGTTGGGTCTTCTATCGCTCGTGAATGTGGTAAAGGCGTGTACATTCATTCAGGTCCTGAACAAGCAGTTGCATCAACGAAAGCGTTTTCCAATATGGTTGCAGCATTGTCTATGTTTGCTCTTCAGGTTGGACGTTCTCGTGCTACAAGTAAGGAACAAGGCAAGCGACTGATTAACGGCTTACAAGAAATTCCTCATCTTATCGAAGAGTATCTCGAAGACCAAGGTCCGATTCTCGAAGCTGTTGAAATGATTAAAGATGCAAAGTGTGTTCTTTTCCTCGGTCGTGGTATTTCTGCACCTGTCGCCAAAGAAGGGGCACTCAAGTTGATGGAAATTGCATACATTCCCTGCCTGGCCTATCCGGCTGGAGAGATGAAGCACGGACCAATTGCTCTGTTAGAAGAAGGCAGTCCGGTCATATTTATTGCTCCGAACGACCATGTCAAGGTGAAAACAATTTCAGCGATTCATGAATGCAAAGCGCGTGGTGCACGTGTGATTTTGATTCATGAAAAAGGCGATGATATCGCCCTTGAGGCAGATATCAGCATTCCTATACCGCCAGTCCATCCGCTACTTTCACCGTTATTGACTGTGATTCCAATGCAATTGATTGCCTATCATACTGCATTAGCACTTGGCTGCAATGTCGACCGTCCTCGTAATCTTGCAAAATCAGTAACCGTCGAGTGAATCTCAAAGGATTGAGAACCGTTGTTCTTCTTCTTTCCAGTTGAACGGTTTGTAGCCAAGTCGATGGTTGGTATGTCGCATCTTGACAACACCCATCTTTCGAGCAACATCGTCTCCTGAACGTTCCATGACCAAATGAATCACACCATCTGCAAGATAGTCTTCAACACCGTATTCACCGAATTGTTTGTTATCTTCGCCGGTCATCTCGCAGATAAAGAATGAAGTCAATCCGAGTCGTCGAACCGCTTCAAAGAGACGGAAGATTTCATCTCGAGGGTTTTCCATCTTTGTGAGCGTAAAGAAAGCACCGAGTGAATCGAATACAAGTAGTTCAAATCCGATTGAATCACGGTATGAAGTAAGTTGTTTGATTAATTGCCCCATCCAATCGACACGGCTACTCATGCCTTGTTCATCAAGTTGAACACGTAAATCCGAGAGATCAATAATCGCAATTCGATTACTGACTCGCTTATCATCGATGTTCATTCCCATGTTGGACATGTGAGAACGAAGTGAATCTTTTCCTTGTTCAAGGGTGACATAAATTCCGCTTGTTTCACCATAGAGTACTGCATTGTAAAGCATTGAAAATGTTAGACTGGACTTCATTGCACCCGAAGAACCTGCAACGATACAAATGTGCCCTTTTGGGATTCCACCTTGCATGTTTTCATCTAATCCTTCAATATGCGTTGGTATTCTTGTTACTTCACTCATGCCGGCACCATGTAGGGGGTGTCCCCTTTGATTCTTCAACCTCACCCTTCATTTTGTTGTAAGTTTCAACGCTTCAAAGCAAAAATGACAAGGCATTTGTTCTGCTGGCACACATGAGGGCGACAATGAAAGTTTGGCTGGCATCACAATCACCTCGTAGAGCAGCAATGCTCCAACCACTTTTCTCAGACCTCAAGTGTGAAGGCTTTACCGATGTGGATGAGACACCTTTGCCAGGTAGTGTTGACGCTCAAGTCTTATCAATTTGCCAGAAAAAATCCAAAGCAGTCCCCGATGGACACGGTTTCGATATGGTCATCGTCTGCGATACCTTACTTGCCGATCCAGATGATATGGATTCAACACTCGGGAAACCCAAAGATACGGTTGAAGCTGCTATGATGCTTCATCGACTGTCAGGTAGGCGGCATCAAGTTTGGTCTGCAACAGGAATCCACCTCAATGGTGGTTGGCAATTCTTTGTTGAACACGCCATTGTTGAATTTGATTCACTCACAGATGAACAGTTGGTTGAATTGGTCTTGAGTGAATCTTGGAAAGGAAAAGCAGGTGGCTATGATTTAGCAGGTCCAATGGGCGAGTATGCTCGCCTTATTGATGGTCATGAATCAACCGTACTTGGAATCGCAGGAGAGGCAATGGAGATTTTCCGTACCTTTTCACTCTGACATCAACGAGAGCAATCCTAATTCATGACGGCCAACATCGACGATAACGTCTGTTCCCGGTAGTAACAGGAGCTTATCTTCAGCATCCAATGCAAATACTCCGACACCCGCTTCGTTACTCATACGCTGCAGGTCTCTACGGCAGACATTTTGGTGTGTATCCATATGTACCATTGGACGTAAATCGACGATGACAGAATCGCCTTGAAGTATGCGCTTTGCCATCTCTCGAGTAGGGATGCGATTCATTTCATCCGGCGAGACATAACGCAAGGCTCTTCTTGGGACGGAATTCTTTACTCGCGTGTGAGCTCCGAGGTCATGAAATGCTTCTCCTTCCGCCGTGAGTGGCCCAGACCAGTTTGGTGGTGACGGTTTCACCTCGCTTCGCAACAATCTTTTTTTCTCAAGTTGAATCGGTTGCTCTACTGAAGTCTTCACTATCGGCTGTTCGGACTCAATTGAATTGAGCGTCTGTTGGTGGGCTGGTTTTGAATCAGCAGCACCAAAGGCAGTCTGTTCGACTTTCTTTGGGCGCTTTCTTTCGTCAAGTTGACCATCAGGGTCTGGTAATCCAAAAAATTGCCACAAACTCGCCATCTTTTCACCGTTCACAAATCGAGATCATCAAGGAGTCCTGACATATCTGTACTTGCAGAGACGCTTGGGGTATTGTTAGTTGCCGGCTGTGCAGGAGTGCTTTGGCCCATTTGCGCAGCAAGATACTGTTCTCCGTAGTGTTGCCATTGTTCCATCGTCCAACCGTCGGGTAGACCTGAACTTGGAAGGGCTGGACCTGTTTGAACGGGTACTGGCTGAACGGTTTGTTGAACAGTAGGCTCAGTAAATACACTCATTGTAGCCAAGGCATCTGATGCCGATGCAACTGGTGCAGGTTGAGCATAGGGGTCAGCAGCAGGAGCCGGTTGAGCATACATGTCTGGTTGTTGTTGAGCATAGGGGTCAGCAGCAGGGGCTGGTTGAGCATACATGTCTGGTTGTTGTTGAGCATAGG
>Ga0209502_10001238_pt1 | contig 24275 bp, 35 predicted proteins | sample ArcticOcean_MG_C_10_FD_187442 | JGI IMG/M metagenome (GOLD analysis project Ga0209502, IMG submission 187442) | Marine microbial communities from western Arctic Ocean - ArcticOcean_MG_CB11_90 (SPAdes) (version 2) | ecosystem: Environmental > Aquatic > Marine > Oceanic | place: Arctic Ocean... | reverse complement strand
AACACCAATGTCCCCCAACAAGAGAACTGCATTGCTATTATTCTGCATTATTTTACTTATCGTATTTACAAACTGTTTCCTCATGACAGCTCTTTGATCATACTATCCAGCTCTTCTTTTGAAGGATGTCTATGATGCCATGCATGATTGCCTTCCATTTCTTTAATGCCATGCCCTTTGATAGTATGCGCAATGATAGCTATTGGTTTACCTGATGAATGATAATTAAGTGAATCATATATTTCAACATAAGAATGACCATTAATAACTAACACATCCCAGCCAAAAGCTTTTAATTTGTCTTCTAACGGATCTAGCTTTATTGCTCGATCATTTGACCTGTTATAGTCAATAATACAACATAGATTATCTAGATTGTGTTGTGCACCTAGCAACATAGATTCCCAAAATGTCCCTTCATTACTCTCACCATCACCAACTACCACAAAAATTCTATTGGATAAGCGTTTGATCTTAGATGCTAAGGCTATACCTACAGATATAGGAATCCCATGCCCAAGAGAGCCTGTTGAAGCTTCCACCCCAGGAACTTTTTTCCTACTTAAGTGCCCACCCAAAATACTATCGTGCGAACAAAAACTCATTAATTGCTTCTTAGTTATAAAGCCTTTTTCTTCCAAAATTGAGGCATGCGCAAGTGAGGCGTGACCTTTACTTAAGATCATAAAATCTCTATCCTCATCACTTATATTATCAAGCGTTAAATTCATAACTTGATCATATAAAACAAATAATATATCTATTATCGAAAAAGAACTTCCTACATGCCCATCCTTTGATGAGTAAGAAACTTTTAATATATTCTTTTTAATGTTATTGATTCTTTCAGTGCTCATAAATATTTATCTTGATACCCAGGTAAAGTTTAATAGCTAATTTGCAATAGGCTTTTATTAAAGAGAGTCTCTTGAAGAAAGAATTGGTTTTTTCACAGGCCAATCAATATTAAGGTCCTTGTGATCCCATGATCGAGTAAACTGCTTGTTGGTGTCGAGATACTGTCCCGTATAGGCTAGTTTATAATGATAGACAGCTTGTGGACTTGACACATAATATGCATTACCTACACCAGGGGGGATTAGCACTAGAAGCTGATTACTCTTATTGATAACCAATTTTTCCCATTTCATAAATGTAGGTGATCCCTCTCGGAAATCTGCAACCACTTGATGTACTTCTCCAAAAACACAAGTAACTAACTTCCATGATTTACTATCACCATGAAACCCTCGTAAAACATTATATCTAGACTCAGAAAATTTATCATGCTTGAAATATAAATCATCTGGCAACAATTTTTCAACTTTATCTTTTAAAAATGAGGTCCAAATATTCCCTCTTATATCCTCAGAAATTGACGGTTTTAGAATATAAACCCCTTTTACCTTAGTAGACTCTTGTATATCAAATTCAATACTCATTCTTGCCCGCCAAAATGATCATTTTCCAAGTCGTATTTAACCATACCTGAAACTAATTCTTGGAAAGAAACTGTTCTTTTCCAGCCTAACTCTTTTTCAGCTTTAGTTGGATCTCCGAGAAGTAACTCGACTTCAGCCGGCCGAAAATATTTCACCTCTACCTCTACCAGAACCTCTTTAGTTTTACTATTAATACCCTTTTCATCAATACCTTTACCTTGCCATTCAATATCTACATCTATTTCTTTAAATGCAACTTCCACGAACTCACGAACTGTATGAGTTTCTCCAGTTGCAATCACATAATCTTGTGGCTTATCCTGTTGTAGCATAAGCCACTGTGCGTAAACAAAATCTTTGGCATGACCCCAGTCACGTTTTGCATCCATGTTTCCTAATTTCAATACCTTTTGTCGTCCTTGATGAATACGTGCAACAGCTTGAGTAATCTTTTTAGTTACAAATGTCTCTCCACGTCGAGGAGATTCATGATTAAACAAAATTCCATTACATGCAAAAAGTCCATACGATTCACGATAGTTAACTGTCACCCAATAAGCATAGAGCTTCGCAGCTCCATAAGGAGATTTTGGATAAAAAGGCGTAGATTCACTCTGAGGCTCCGTACCAGGAATACCACCAAACAATTCTGAAGTTGATGCTTGATAATACTTGCAATCAACCTTAGAATCTCGGATAGCATCCAGCAATCGGATAGCACCTGTTCCATCAACTTCTGCAGTATACTCTGGCACTTCAAACGAAACCGCAACATGTGATTGTGCACCCAAATTATAAACTTCATCTGGTTTAATTCTAGCTAATAATCTATGTAAATTACTAGAATCAGTTAAATCACCATAATAAGTGTAAAAATTTGATTGCTTAATTAGATGGTCTATTCTGTGTGTATTAAATATAGATGACCTACGAATAATGCCGTGAACTTCATATCCTTTCTCCAAAAGTAATTCAGCTAGATATGATCCATCTTGACCAGTAATTCCTGTAATAAAAGCTTTTTTCATTTATTTATTCTTCCATAGATATCTTTAATTCTAATTATGTCATCTTCTCCAAAGTATTTACCACTTTGAACTTCAATGATCTCTAAACGATTTTTACTATTGTTTGCAAGGCTATGTTTCTCTCCCTGAGCAATAAATATCGATTCTCCAGAAGTTAATTTCTGAGTTCTATCCTCAATTCTTATTGTTGCAACTCCATCAATCACAGTCCAATGCTCCGATCTTTTTTTATGATATTGATAAGATAATTCCCCACCGGGTTTTACATAAAGCCTTTTAACTTTATAAAAATTACCTTCATCTATTACATCAAACCACCCCCATGGTCTATATACTTTTTTATGATTATATAATTCCTCTCGATTTTTTTTTGGCAAGCGACTTAAAGAATTCTTCAAATCATCAGCCATTTCTTTTGAGGAAATAAGTGTTGCATCTGGGGTATTAATAACAACCAAATTATCGACACCTAAGGTTACCACCAAATGATGATTGGAGTCGATATATGAATTTGTGGTTGCCTCTACATATGTGTCCCCTTTGATTACATTGTTATTTGAATCTTTTTTTCCCAATGAAAAAAGTGAATTCCAAGATCCAATATCACTCCAACCAACATCAAACTGAATCACAGTAGTTTTATTACTCTTTTCCATTAGGCAATAATCAATGGAATCACTTGGACATTCAGCAAATGCCCTTTCTTCTAGTCTAATAAAATCAAGATCTTTTGATGAATTTTTTAACGATTCTTTTGTTTTGTTTAGGATCTTTGGATTAAATATAAGCATTTCTTGTAAAAAGGTATCTGAGTCAAACAAAAATATCCCGCTATTCCATAAATAATTTTTTTGATCTAAAAAAAATTCAGCAGTTTTTAAATCAGGTTTTTCAGTAAATTTTTCCACCTTATACACACCATCTTGAATGTATTTTGAATATTTAATGTAGCCATAGTTTGTATTCGGGCTTATAGGGCTAACACCGAAAGTTACCAGTGCTCCATTCGCGGCTTGTTTTCTTGCTGTATCTATTGCTTCATAAAATTTTGTAATATTTTTAATACAATGATCAGCGGGTAATATTAATAAATGACAATTTTCAAATTTATTTTTAGCTTGAAGAGCTCCTACTACAATTGCTGGCGCTGTATTTTTTCCCTCAGGCTCGAGAATTATTGTTGGATTAATTAGGCCAATATCCTTACATTGCTCTGCCACTAAAAACCTATGTTCACAATTGGCAATAATAATAGGAGATTCTACGTCTGGGATCTCTTGTAGTCGCAATATTGTTTCTTGAAGCAAGGAGTTGTTACTAAGAAGTGGAAGGTACTGCTTAGGGTATTGTTTTCTAGAAAGCGGCCACAATCTTGTACCAGAGCCTCCACATAGTATTACAGGCACTAATCCCTGGTTTAAATTATTACTCATTAAGTTTACCTGCCTCAATTCTTAGTTGGTTAATTTCCTCTCTAAGATCTTCGTATTCCTGGGTTTTAATTTTTATAAATTGAAGAGTCAACCTTCCTTTCTCTTTAATTCCTTTTGGGGTTAAAAAATATGAATATTGAATTTTATTATTATTATTTTTAAAATTATCAACCTTAATAAGCCCTTTTTCTATAAGCATTTTCATACAATAATTAATTTTCCCTAAACTTAACCCCAGGTTTGTTGATAAAACCCTCTGGGACGATAAAGGGTTTGTTTCTAGAAATTGAAGCATTTTAAATAAATGATGAGTCATATTTAATAATTAAACTATGTGTTTAAATCTTATTGTATATGACTGTTCAATATATGAACACATAAAATTTATGGAGAATAATAATCTAAATACCATTTGGTGAAATTTTCGATTCCCTTAGTAATCGTAACCTTAGGTTTAAAAGAAAAATCTTTAACCAGATCATCAATATCAGCATAGGTATTAAGAATATCTCCTGCTTGCATTGGAAGTAACTCTTTTTTTGCGGTTACTCCTAATGAAAGCTCCAATGCTGTTATGTAATCCATAAGATCAACAGGCTTGTTATTCCCTATATTGTACAAACAATAAGGAGCTGAAGAGGTTGCTGCATCTGGATTTCTATTATCCCAAAATTTGTTTGATTGAGCAGGCTTATTAATTACTTTTGTAATGCCAGCTACCACATCATCAATATAAGTAAAATCCCTCTTATGTTTTCCATGATTATAAATCTTAATAGTTTCATTGCTCATAATTGCCTTAGTAAATTTTTGTAGTGCCATATCCGGCCTATCATAAGGTCCATAGACTGTAAAAAAACGTAATCCAGTAGTTGGTAGATTATATAAATGTGAGTATGAATGTGCCATTAACTCATTAGCTTTTTTGGTAGCAGCATATAAGCTTACTGGATGGTTCACTGGGTCATGAGTTGAGAACGGTTGTTTGCTATTTAAACCATAAACAGAGCTTGAAGATGCGTAAATTAGATGTGAGACTTTATTGTTTCTACAACCCTCGATTATATTTGCGAACCCTACAAGGTTGGAATCAATATAGGCCATTGGGTTTTCTAAAGAATATCTAACTCCAGCCTGAGCAGCTAAATTTACTACGCTATCAAATTGATAATTTTGAAATAGATTTGTTATTTCCTGTCTGTTTGATATATCAATTTTCAGATGCGTATAATTTGGGTGATTCAAATGACGGGCTAGTCTTGCATCCTTTAGCGCTGGGTCATAATAAGTGTTGTGATTATCAACACCGATTACTGTATCCCCTCTGCTTAATAGCTCTACAGAAAGAGCAGAGCCGATAAAGCCAGCAGAACCTGTTACTAAGACTATCACCTAATTGGACTCTCTTTTAATTAAATCTAACATTAAACCAACTTAGTCAGCATGAAATATATCTCTAGTAAAAACCTTGTCTGCAACATCATTAAGTTCATTGCTCATTCTATTAGTTACTATTATGTCACTCATATTCTTAAACGAACTAAGGTCCTTAACAACTTTTGAATAAAAAAATTCTGGCTCTTTAAGCAAAGGTTCAAAAATAACCACATTAATACCCTTAGCTTTGACTCTTTTCATAACTCCCTGAATAGAAGATTCTCTAAAATTATCAGACCCAGACTTCATGAGCAAACGATAAATACCAACAACCTTTGGATTTTTGTTAATAATAGATTCCGCAATAAAATCTTTTCGAGTTGAATTAGCTTCTACAAGAGAGCTTATTAAGACATTAGGTACATCTTTGTAGTTAGCACGGAGTTGTTTGACATCTTTTGGAAGGCAGTATCCCCCGTATCCAAAAGAGGGATTATTATAGTAATCACCTATCCTAGGATCGGCGCCTATTGATTCAATAATACTTTTTGAATCAAGCTCATGAATTGATGAGTAAGAATCTAGCTCATTAAAAAAAACAACCCTCATTGCGAGATATGCATTTGCAAAAAGTTTTGATGCCTCTGCTTCTGTTGAGCTCATATAAAAGGTTGGAATATCCTCTTTTACTGCACCAGATTTTAAAAGATCAGCAAACACTTTGCACGCCTCACTTTTACCTCCAATCACGAGTCGGGATGGATATAAGTTATCATGTAACGCCCGCCCTTCTCTCAAGAACTCAGGGGAAAAGATAATATTTTTATAGTTGAACTTTTCCTTCATTCTTTCTGTGAAGCCAACAGGAACGGTAGATTTTATTATTATAATAGCTTTGTTACTATCTCTTAAAATATTACTAATTACACTCTCAACTGACTTCGTATCAAAGTAATTTGCTGTCTCATCATAGTTGGTTGGTGTTGAAATTATCACATAATCAGCATCGCTATACGACACATTTTCTGCTGATTCAGTATTAATACTTAAGGATTTGGTGGCAAGATAATCAGATATCAGATCATCATGAATAGGTGATTTTTTTTGAGCTATTAACTTAAGACGCTTTTCATCAAGATCTATTGCGAGAACATTATTATATTGAGCCAAAAGAACTGCATTGCTAAGCCCTACATAGCCTAAACCAACAACGACAATATTAAATTTTTTCATATGTTGATTCCTAAACCTTCCTCGATCAGGTCACAAAGAATATGGCCTATGGTGATATGCATTTCTTGGATCCGTGCAGTGGATTTTGAGGGTATAACGATAGTATGAGATGCTTCATGCAATGCCGTACCACCGTCTTTACCTAAAAGTCCTACGGTATGTAATTCATTTTCATTAGCTACTCTTAGTGCATTATTGACATTCTCACTTCGCCCCGAAGTTGAAATTCCGATAAGAACATCTCCCTTACTACCAAGAGCTTCAATTTGTCTTGAAAAAATATATTCATAGCCATAATCGTTCACAATACAAGTCATCACGGCAGAATCAGAATTAAGTGAAATAGATTTTAATGGTTTCCTGTCTCCCTTGAATCGACCAATTAACTCACCTGCGAGATGCTGAGAGTCAGATGCACTTCCTCCGTTACCACACCAAAAAATAGTGTTCCCGTTATCCAAGGCTTTAATTAAAAGAGATGCCACGTTGGCAATCTGAGCCTCTAAGCTGCCTAGCTGATCAAAAACTTCTTTATGCTCATCTAGGTTCCTTTTAATAGTATTTTTCATCAAATATTTTCCAAAAATTTTCTGAGTGTATTTTTTGATTCTTCTGTCTCATTTTTTATCTGTTCATTTATGTCATTGGTTTGTTTTTGTATTTTTTCCTCAATAATCTGATCTGCTTTGCGCTCAAAGTAATCAAACTCAATGTTAGGAAGTCTTGTAGCAATTGAAGCCCCGATGATCACACCTAAAAGTACGCCCAATAAAAAACGAATCATAAATTTTAATGAAGAAAGATTTATAAAGAAAGATTATTTTAACTGATAACAGTTAAAACCAATAAAAAAAACCGGCCTAAGCCGGTTTAATTATAATTAATGTTGTGTTTCCACCTCATTATCAAGGATCTGTTTTATCCTTAATTTTTCCTTTTTAAAGCGCCTAAGGCGCTCATCCGGTATATAATTCTTGTAGCCAGAGTCAATAATTTTTTCAAGTTCTTGGTGTCGCGTGATCAACTGTTTTAAGTCCATACGGCTCCCTATTAAAATAATTAAGGTTAATAAATGAAATGTAGTCTTAAATTAAATAAACTGTACCGGGTGATCTCCCTTTATAAAATTTACACTTTTACTTTATACCTCTTAAAATAAATTACTAGCCCTATTTAAAAGCCTTTATTTTTAAAAAATAAATAAAAAAGAATCATCATAAGAATTATGCTGATAGCCATAATTGCTGACCCTTTAGGATCATTTTTGATAAATAAAAACACTGAGCGGTAGTAATAGAGAAGAAAAATGGCTACGAATAGCAAACCAATGATACTAAATAAGGAATTCATCATATAATTATAGATTAAATAATATTTTAAAGGCATTTATGAAGTCATTAGTAAAGAGACATGCAAAAAAAGGTTTGTGGTTAGAGGACATGCCAGAACCTGAAGTTGGAAATAATGACGTTTTAGTAAAGATTCACAAGACGGCAATATGCGGTACCGACATTCATATCTACAACTGGGATGAATGGGCACAAAAGACAATTCCTATACCAATGATAACTGGCCATGAATATGCTGGAGAAATTATTGAATTAGGATCTAATGTAACCGATCTTGAGGTGGGTGATATTGTGTCAGGTGAAGGTCACATAACTTGTGGTCGTTGCAGAAATTGCTTGGGTGGAAAAATTCACTTATGTCCAAATACTATAGGGGTAGGCGTTAACCGTGCTGGGGCCTTTGCGGAATATCTCTCGGTACCAGCTAAAAATATTTTTAAGCCTAGTAGGCCAATTTCAACCGATCTCTTATCTATATTTGATCCGTATGGAAATGCAGTTCATACCGCCCTTTCATTTAATATGGTTGGCGAAGATGTTCTAATTACTGGAGCAGGACCTATAGGTATGATGGCTGCTTTAGTTGCTAACCATGCTGGGGCTAGAAATATTGTAATTACAGATATCAATGAATACAGGTTGGATTTGATAAAAAAAATACTTCCAAGAGTGGTAACTATTAATGTAGCTAAAGAGGCCATAAGTAAAGACTTGATGCATTCACTAGGTATCTTTGAGGGATTTGATGTTGGTATGGAGATGTCAGGTTCTCCCAAAGCATTTAGTGACATGCTTGATAATATGATCAACGGAGGCCAAATAGCAATGTTAGCAATTATGCCATCAGGCTCAGGTATCGACTGGGATATGGTTGTATTTAAAGGGCTAACTATTAAAGGTATCTACGGGCGTGAAATCTTCGAAACCTGGTACAAGGGTTCCATGATGGTTCAAAGTGGACTTCCACTTGAGAAAATGATTACTCATCGATTCAACTATCAAGACTTTCAAGAAGGATTTGATATCATGCGATCTGGTAAATCAGGCAAAGTAATCCTAAACTGGTTATAAATTAAAAGGGTAATAAATGAGTATAAAAAAAACAAGAGAAGGCTTATCTTTAGACCTTGAAGAAATTAAATCATCAGGCTTATGGAAGACTGAGCGGTTTATTGATTCAGACCAAAATAATATGATTACACTAGATGATGGACGTAAAGTTCTTAATATGTGTGCCAATAATTATCTTGGTTTAGCAAATAATAGTCGTGTTATTGATGCAGCTAAAAAAGGTCTAGACCGATGGGGCTTTGGGTTAGCTTCAGTGCGATTCATTTGTGGAACACAAACCCTGCATAAAACACTGGAGAAAAAAGTTAGTGAGTTTCTTGGGATGGAAGACACAATTCTCTATGCGGCATGCTTTGATGCAAATGGAGGTCTTTATGAAACACTTCTTAATAAAGAGGATGCAGTAATTTCTGATGAGCTTAATCACGCTTCTATTATTGATGGAGTTAGATTATCAAAAGCTCAGCGCTACCGATACAAAAATAATGATATGAATGACTTGCGACTTAGGCTGATTGAAGCAAAAGAAAATGGGGCTAGGAGAATTCTGATTACAACAGATGGAGTCTTTTCTATGGATGGAAGTATTGCTCAACTTGATAAGATTTGTGACCTAGCAGATGAGTTTGATGCAATGGTTCATCATGATGATTGCCACGCTACTGGATTTATGGGGAAGACTGGCCGTGGTGTTCATGAGTATTGTAATGTTATGGATCGCGTTGATATTATTACAAGTACATTTGGAAAAGCCCTTGGTGGGGCTTCAGGTGGCTTTACATCAGGACGTAAAGAAATAATAGACCTTCTCCGACAACGATCGCGCCCGTATCTTTTTTCAAACACATTAGCACCTAGTATATGTGCAGCTACAGTTGAAGTTATTGATATGCTCTTAGAGTCAACTGACCTTCGTGATCGACTTGAAGAAAATACTCATTACTTTCGAAAAGGGATGAAAGATGCTGGCTTTGCAATAGATGAGGGTGACCACCCTATTGTTCCTGTTATGCTAGGTGATGCAAACATAGCTCAGGAAATGAGCCGACAACTTCTTGAGCAGGGAATCTATGCGATTGGCTTCTTTTTTCCAGTTGTCCCAAAAGGTAAAGCAAGAATTCGTACACAAATATCAGCCGCCCATACCAAAGAAGATTTAGATAAGGCAATTAAAGTATTTAAGTTGACACGGGATTCAATTACTAAATAAAGAATTACTTTGTGAAATCAAACTTTCTAACGAAGTGACAGCTGTAACCATCTGGATTTTTTAAGATATATTTTTGGTGCGACTCTTCAGCAGGATAAAAGTTAGCGAAAGCAATAACTTCAGTTACAACAGGATCCTTCCACTCATTTGATTTATTAACTAATTTTATCGTTTGGAGTGCAGTATTCTTTTGCTGGTCATTGATATAAAAAATTGAAGACCTGTATTGAGCTCCCCTATCATTACCCTGCTGATTAATGGTTGTAGGATTATGCATTTTAAAGAAGTGAAAAAGCAAGTTTTGATAACTCAACTCATTACTGTCAAATTTAATCTCTATACTTTCCGCATGACCAGTATCTCCTTTAGTTACTTCCTTGTAGGATACATTTTTAATATGTCCGCCAGAAAAACCAACTTTTGTATCCAAAACTCCAGGAATTTTTCTAATTAGATCTTCAAGCCCCCAATAGCAGCCGCCAGCTAGGTAAGCAGACTGTAAATTTTCTTCTTTTGGGTCAGCATGTGTTGGATTAACCATAAACATTAAAATTAAAAGTATTTTCTTCATTAGTAAATAATAATTTTATATTAACAGTTATAAGTTTTAGACAGGTAAAAAAAGGCCATAATTGCAAAAATAAAACCTATAGGCAGGGAATCTAACCATAACTCAGTTAACTTCTTCTTCTTACCAAAAACCAAATTATATAAAATAAAAATAAGCCAACAGCTAATAAACAAAGAAGGTATTACAATTAGATAGAAGTCGCAAACATCAATTACTTTTTCGATATCTGCGACTGTATGATGACTTGTTATTGGACTATATATTTGATCCATTAATTGATTATTTCTCTAAATTACTTAACTTCTGATAAATACTTAGAAAATCTTCCCTTGCCAGCAGCAAATTTTTTCTCTAGTTTCATTGCAGCAGCTTTTGCCTCTTTATGATTACCACTCGGATCGCCAACTACTACCAAGCCGACCATACCAAACATAGCATGAGGAGTACAGTTATAACCATATAAACCATCAATATCAAACTTCACTGAAATAGATTTATCCCCAGCCTTTTTAGTTAAGCTCCCCATCCATGGTTTTGCGCCTTTTGGAAGCATCTCTTTAATAGAAGCTGAGTTATGCATTGCATCACCTATCCAGGTTACAGTATCGCCTTTTGCGATTTTAACAACGGCGGGTTCAAATATAAAAATATCTGGAGCTTTTCCATTTACCATCTTAACTGTATGTTCTTTAGCAACAACATTCCCAATTGAAAAAATTAGTACTGTCAAAAATAATGCTTTTATATTTTTCATACCTATTACTCACTCCTCATAAATTTAGAATAAAAATTTAGAACTACAAATAAATTTTTCTTTTAATTGACAACTATTTTATTGACCCTATTAAGCATTAAGAAGTTCTTTATAAATACTAAAAAAATTCTAAAAAAATTTATCGACTATAGAATTCAACTACCGAAGTAGGACTCATGATTGTTGCATACGGAATTTCATCTGAATCTGGGTACCTGACATAAATTACCTTAAATGCTTTCGGCTCTAACGATATATATTCAGGTAACTCTCTTTCAAGTTTCTGAATTGAGGCAATAACAAAAGGAATTGACCTACTTTTTTCCCTTACTTCAATTACATCTCCAGGCTTGCATCTATATGAAGGAATATTTACAACTACCCCATTCACAGTTAGGTGCTTATGATTAACAAATTGTCTTGCAGCAAAGACAGATGGCACAAGATTAGATCTATAAACAATTGCATCCAACCTTGACTCAAGAAGAATCAGGAGATTTTCACTTGTATCTCCTTTTTGAGAAAAAGCTTCTTTATAAATATTTCTAAATTGCTTCTCTCCAATATTACCGTAATAGCCTTTCATCTTTTGCTTCTCTCTTAGCTGAACCCCATAATCACTTCTTCTCCTAACGCCTTTTGCTCCATGCTGACCAGGGCCATAAGTTCGGGAATTTGTTGGGCAATTTTCTTTTCCCCATATATTTTCACCCATTTGCCTTGATAATTTATTTTTTGGTAAATTTCTTGGATTTCTAGTTTTCATATTAATTTCCTATCTTTTTTTTAGTGGACATGCCGATTTGAGTTATATTGTTTTCTTGGTGGAATGATTAAATTAACTCTCTCCAAAATTGCAGCAATAGCATTTAATACCTTATAAACAGTTCTTGCTTGGTCTGGCTTAAGCCAAAACATAACCGAGGATTGTGCCTGATCATATTTATCATTCTGAAGCATGTATAGAACCTCTAATACCTTAAACTCCCCATAATGAACGTGATCACATAACTCGGATCCGATTGGCCCCTTATCATCTGTCCCCTCTTCTATCCCATAAACTACCTCTTCAATTAATGTCGAAATATCGGGAAGTTGATGTTGCTCAAAACATAATTTAAATAAATCTTTTGGATCCTCGCCTGTTATTGCACATGTAACACTATGTCTTAATGACCAAATAACCATCAATTCAGATGTATTTAAATCCAATAAGATAGCTTGTTTTGCAATTTCTGCTCCGATATTATTTTTAGTATTCAATTTTTTTCCATAATCTAAATGCGAATCATTCTTAATTGTAAATGAGAATCATTCTCATTACAATAGTTTTATACGAAGAAATATTAAATAAAAAATTTAGGAATAAATCCGTCGGTAGAAGTATAATATGAAGAAAGATAGTAGAAAGAATCATAAAAGTGACCTCCTCTAGCGGGAAAATCTGAGATCTCCCATTATAAAATTAAGGAATTAATATGAAATTAATAAGATGGTTCGTAGGTAGACTTATTCTATTTATAAACAGAATAACTCTACCTACGCCAATATTGAGGAAAAATATTGAGCAAGAAAAGATTAATGAAAAAACAAAAAATTTAACAGTTTACCAATTTGAAGCATGTCCATTTTGTGTAAAAGTAAGAAGATTTATGAGGAAAAATAGTCTAAAGATTAATATAAAAGATGCAAAAAATAATAAAACTTTTAAAACTGAATTAGTTAATGAGGGCGGAAAACATAAGGTGCCATGCTTAAGAATAGACAAAATAAATTCTAAAACTGAATGGCTCTATGAGTCAACTGAAATTATTAAATTTTTAGAGAAAGAATTAAAATTACATTGATACCAAATAAAAAAGTCTAGATTTAAAGGAAGAAAAGAGAAGTATCTAAATTAAATATAAAATAGATTGAAAAAAATAGCTAGGTAGACTTAATATCAGAGGTATTATGGCTTGGCCAAAATCTGGTTCCAGGTTTAACTAAAAAGATCCGGAAGATGATATAAAATTTTACTGGAATTAGTAGGAGTGGCTTAATAAGCTTTTTTATAGATCTTCTTCCAATTGTTTTTCTCTTAACTTTCTTTCTTTTGTAGTGTCATGAATTTTATCTGTCTTAATGAATTTTACTGTTTTTATTACATATGAAAACATAAAAAAAATACCAACTGCAATAACTATTAACCATAAAACCAATTCCATAATCATTCCCTTAGTGTTTAAAATTTAATCAGGTTGGTATCAACCATGTAACTCCAGCCAAGATTGTTAAAACGAGCGCCAATGCTACTAATAACTTAGTTAGTTTCATGTTATTTTCCTAAGAATAAGAGTAGGAATAGTTTTTTCATTTTAAAATAGGCTTTACTTTACCTGTACAAGTTGAGAAATCACTTTTTATATCGCCATGAAACATCTCACCATACACATTAATATTATTCACTACCTCTTCTCCATATATTAATGTCCATTTTTTTTCTCTTTCTTGAGATGTTATTTTTTTCTCTTTAATACAGGCATAATTGATACATCTTGTTTTATAAATATCTGATGAGGCTCTTGAAAAAAAAACAGCATCCATTAATGACAAATTATAAACATCCTGGGCAGCGGCACTATTTTTAAATTGTTCTGAAATGACTTTATTCAATATTCCACACCTAGAAGCTATATATGAAAGTGATGACTTATCGAATGAGTTCCAGGATGGATGGTTAGATATATATTCATTTAGAGTGACTGGTGGTGATAAAGTAACATTATCGTTTTTTTTTCTTACTTCTTCTAAATTTTTCATAAATTCGTTAGCATAAGAATTTGAGAATGTTGTTGTTAGCAACACAAAAAATATTCTAATTAGGAGTAGTTTATTCATAAGATTAGTTTACCCCAGACAATTAAGTAGGCAAATGAATGAATTATAATTTTTAATTACATTTGGCTATTCACATAGCATTTAAAATTTCCATGAAGCGTTAGTTTTTTATATCCATCCTGATTTATATCACCCAATTTAATACTTTCTATTTCGAAGCGAGTTCCACAAAGCGCATTAACTTTTCTTGTGAATTCTTCCTTTAAGTCTATTTGAGTCGATGAAATATTTCCTTTTATTAGTACATTGTATCGATCGGAATCTAGAGGTAATAGTTTTACTTCTAAACCATTAGATTCATTTGCAATTACTAAATATGGTATCAAAAATAAAAGTAAGAGTTTTTTTTTCATATACATAATTTTATGTTTAATAGCACATGGTTAATTGAGAAAATAAGCAATGATATTTTTAATTACTAGCTTAGAGATTAAAAAAAACCCTCACCAAAAAATGAGGGTTTTTAATATATTTACTTGCAAAGTAAGTAAACTAAGCAAATATTTTTTTATTGTGCTGAAATTTTAAAAATTTCACCTTCATCAGTAGTTGCATAAAGAGCATTACCTGGTCCCATTTCTAGACCACGAAATCTCTTTGATGCTCCAACAGGCATATGGATAACGCTTTTAACTGATAAACCGTCTTTAGCAAGATCTGTTATATCAATACGCATTCCACCTGGTGTTCCACCAAAAGCAATACCCATGATTCCAGTAGCTAAACGTCCTTCATAGATACCCCAATTTTTACCTGTAAGGAAAGCAGCAGAGCCAGTTCCTTGAGAATAACCATTGTTGTTCCATGCAGGAGGCATTAAATCTTTAAAGCGAGTATCACTCATTGGAGTGTATGCAGCACGAACAGCAGGAGTCATACCTTCCATTTGATTCGGCTCATAACCACAATACTGATCTGGACAAGCAACTCTTCCAGCAGTTTTTTCTTTAGGATCCCAACCACCATTACCACCGTTTACTAATGCAGTAATTTCGTCGTTGTGCCAAGGTCCATGCTCAGCAGTAAATAGTCGACCATCGTTTGGACGGAAACTTAAACCTTGAACATTTCGGTGACCGTATGTGTAAATACGTTTGTCGCCTTTAACCTTGTTTTTTGAATGACCTTTACCATTACCATCAATTCTTAATACTACACTGCATAGTAATGTATTGTCTTGACCACATACGCCTCTATGACGGTCTCCTGTACCAACATGTAAATAGCCATCAGGACCGAAGGCCATTCTTCCACCGTTGTGAGCACCTGGCCCACCAAATGGTTGGTTAGATTTGAATGGTTTGTATTGAATATCTTTAACGATATCAGTACGGCCAGTAATACTTTTCATATCCTTAGCTACTTTGAATTTCATAACAATATTACCGTCACATCTTTCAAAGTTAGTTTTACAACCATCGCCATGATATTTTGTTGAAGTAGAATAGAGATAAAGCGTTCTATTCTTCTTGAAGTTAGGATCTAATGTTACACCCAACATTCCAGCTTGACCTTCACAAAAAAGATCGTTACCAGCATTTTTATAGCCTTTAGAACCCTTCATGCCGTATAACGCGTTTATTGACCCAGAAGATGTTTTTACTGAAAGACCTTTACATTTTTCAGTGTAAAACATTGAGCCGTCATTGGCGAATGCCATGTCCCACGGATTTTCCAAACCAGACATGATTACCATTGAACCAATTTTAGGAACATTCATTCCCTTTTTTGAACCGTGGTGCTCAGCGAAGCTTGACGTTGCTGTCATTAACAAACCAGAAAACATGACAACAAAAAACAAGTTGAATTTACTTAATGCTTTCATAAAAACCTCTCCTATTTTTGTTACAATTAATAAAAGTTACATTTTGCTTACAATTTACTTACATTTTAGTATATCAATAAATTTTTAATAGTCATAGTATTTTAGATAAAGACTTTCTTAATAAAACATTAAGTAAATCTAATGCTGTATCAATCTGTTATTGACCAATGCATACTGCATTTATATTTACATGCCATCATCTTCGGCTGACCTTTTTGCATTTCACATTTTACTTGAGCAGTATCTACGCCCGTATATGGATCACAGAGCCTTCTCATTTGGTCTATTGGATAATCTTGACTAAGAGGGTCGTAGCTTAATCGACCTTGATAAGCATTTGAAATATTGGGCTCATAGAAATCTGAACTTAACTCATCTGCAACTACTAGAGTAGAACTCAAGAATAAGAGAAGAAGAATTTTTTTCATTTAAACCTAGGTTACTTTAAATTATTTACTCTCTATAAGCGAAAAGTATTTTTTAAATCTAGCCTTACCACCAGCAATAGTTTGTGTTGCTTCTTTTGCCGCTTTAAGGTTTGGTAAGGAATCCCCTACTGCTATTAAACCAATCATTCCTAACATAGCATGAGGAGTACATTTATAACCATAAACACCCTCTACATCGAATTTGACTGTAATAGACGTTTCACCTTTTTTCTTAGTAAGTTTACCATTCCATGGCTTTGCTCCATCAGGCATCATTCTCTTAATTGATGCTGAATTATGAAAAGGGTCACCGTCCCAAGTCACTGTGTCTCCAACCTTAATTTTTAGTGCAGGTGGGTCAAATACAAACATACCGTCATCACCATTGTTTAACATTTTAACTACATGGTCGGCAGAATAAGCATTTCCAAATAAAGATATTAAAAATAATAGGGATAGTAGTTTAATTTTTTTCATAAATTGCCTTTGAGTAAATAAAAAATTTGGCGGAAAAGGTTTTCCGTCACTTTCAAAAAAATTAGTCTACCATAGTCTCTACACCGCTAATTTTTTTATCTAGTCATAATTATAGTTAAAGTATTAGAAAAAATATGAATACATCCTAGATTTATTTTTATATTAAATTTGGTTAGAAACCTTAAAATTTGAATAAAAATAATCAGTTTTTGACGAGTCCTCAATTTGACTTATGACTGAGAAATTTTTCTTAGAAAGGTAATCGTTAACTTTTTCAAAATTTTTATCAAAAATCTCAATTTGAATAAAAACTTTATTTGATAGTAAGAAACTTCCTAATCCTTTTAGGGTATTTAATTCATGACCCTCAACATCTATTTTTAGACCCCACATTTGGTTAGTCGAGGTAAATAAATTATCCCCTCTTTGAAACTCGACTTGTTTGATGAACTCATTAACAGTTGGTTTGTAATCATAATTTACAAATCGTGCCCCACCAGTACCGATAAAATTATTCTTAATAGGCAAAGCCATTGTTACAGTGCTTTTTTTGTCAGATAAGCCAAAATTTAGATGTTTAATATTTTTTTTAATTCTCCCTTCACTGGCATTAATGGTTTCAGTAAATCTATTATAAACCTCTGGAATTGGCTCAAAAGCATGAATTTTAACGTCAGGAATGTTATTTGCCATATAAAAACTAAAGTAGCCGCAGTTAGAACCCACATCAATAATTTGATTAATTTTATTATTTTTTGCATGCTTTAAAAAATAATCAATCTGCTTTGGTTCGTATTCATTTTTAAGGATAATTTCTCTATCCACTGAGTCTAAAAAATCGAGGCACATTTTAAAATTTTTTATTTTCCACAGCCGCCTATTGAGTTTAAGTAATTTTAATAGACGTCTCAGAACTGATGAGTAGAGTCTTTTAATTATTGGTATCTTGAGAAGTAATTTTCTTTGCATAAGTTTTATTTTAGTCCGGATTCTTTATGTGCTTGTATATATAAATTATATTCGCGTCTACTATTTATGTTGTAGTAATAAATTTATTGCCATTAAGCCAATCATTTGCTTTATAAATTGGGAATGCTTGAGACACCATATATGCAGTTGATGTGATAATAACTCACCCCCCCCCTAGCCTTTATATACAAGTATGGTACTTGATTTTTGGAGACATATTTGACATTAAGAATCTCTTATCATAAAAATAAGTAATATGTACTTTACCTTAATCAATATTGCTCATAAAGTAAATCAACTAAAATAATTTAGGAATCGATATGAGTGTATTAGAAAATTTCAAAAAGTTAAAAGCAGAAGGGAAAAAAATTGTAGTTGTTACTTCTTATGACTACTGGAGTGCAAAGATTCTTAACGAAACAGACGTAAATGGTATTTTAATTGGTGATTGTTCGTCTATGGTAATGCATGGCCATGAAGACACATTGAATTCTTGTGTGGAAACAATTGCGATGCACACCAGAGCGGTAAAAAAAGGAGCAAAAGACAAATTCCTTATTGCTGCTATGCCTTTTATGAGTAATTTAAAGGGGATGAAAGAGACAATGGATAACGTTGAAATCTTAATCAAGGCTGGAGCAAATGCACTTAAAATAGAAGGCGTTAATGGAAACGAAGAGCTCTATGCTCATCTTTCTCAATCAGGCATTCCAACAATCGGACACATTGGCCTTACACCATCTCATCACAATGCAATCGGTGGATTTAAAGCTCAAGGTAAAACCATTGATAGTGAGCTTAGTCTCATTGAAGAAGCCAAAAAACTTGATAAGCTTGGATGTATAGCAATCGTTTTAGAAGCTGTTCCACAGCACGTAGGTGCCGCGGTTAGAGACGCAGTTTCTATTCCAGTGGTCGGTGTCGGAGCAGGGTTGGACGTAGATGGTCAAGCACTGGTTTTTCAAGATATGTTAGGATTTTCTACAGACTTCAAGCCAAAATTCGTAAGAACATACATGAATGGAGCCGATCTTATTAAAGATGCCGTCAATCAGTTCGCAGCAGATGTACATGCAGAAGCATTCCCATCTGCAAAAGAAACTTATGCACCGGCTAAAGAACAGCTACTTAATAAATAATTGTTTAAAATTAATATTTTACAACAATAAAGACTTAATGCTTTCGGAGTTATAAAAGGCACTTTATCCCCCATACCCCTATACTTTATATAGAGGTATGGAACTCAATTTTTTGGTAGCCATCTATTTTATTTTGAAAAAAGATATAGTTAGAAAAACGTATTTAAAAAAGCGACGAGAACTATCTTCTTCCAAATTTGAAGAAGAATCATCACAGCTTGTTCAAAACACTATTGAGCTTATTAAAAAATATAAGCCTAAATGCATTCATTGCTTTTTACCCATCCATTCAAAAGCTGAAATAAACACTATACTAATCATTCAGTATTGTTGGAAAAATAACATCAATGTTGTTATACCTGTTAGTAACTTTGAAGACGGGACACTAAAAAATGCAAAATTTGGGCCTCATACTAAAACAAAACAAACAAAAAATAATATTACCGAACCAATTGATCCTATTTGGGAAAAAAACGATAATATTGACATTGTAATCACTCCCCTTTTGGCTTTTGATCCTAAAGGTTATCGAGTAGGTTATGGAAAAGGATTTTACGATCGTTTTTTTTCTTCTTTACATAAGGATGCGAAAAGAATTGGCATCAGCCTTTTTAAGCCTTGTAATGGTATAGAAAATATAACTGAACAAGATGTACCTCTGACACATTGCGTTACTCCCAATAAAACTTATTCTTTTTAAGAAAAGAAGGTACTACGAACAATAGTAGGAGTAGTTTTTTAATATTATTTTAAAACTTAATCTCTTTTACAATGAAACTGATTGTCATTTTTTATAATTGCATTTCTAAGCTGCTTAGCACCTTCTAAAATTCTTAAAGAAGGTCTGCTGAAATAAGAATCTGAATCAAACGCATAAATTTTTTCATCTTTAATAGCAGTTAAATGATTTATTTTTTCATCATTATAAACTTGTTTTGCAAATGATTTGTTTTGAATCAAATTATAACCACAACATATTAATCCAATAAAATCAGGGTCTGATTGAATTATTTCATCAGCACTAATTTTCCTTGATTTTTCTCCTTTTTTCCCTAATGCTGACTTAAACCCTGCCATTTCAATTTGTTCTGGAATCCAATGCCCTGCACTAAAATATGGGTCAATCCACTCAAGTAAAAGTATGCTTTTACTAATGTTAATATTATCTTTACTCATTAGAATTTTAGTTTTCTTAGCTTTGCTAACTATATTATTTGCAATTTCCTCCCTGTTAACAATTTTTCCTACCTTCAAAACATCTGAACAAATTTCATCAAACGATGTGCCATTTAAGGAAACAATTTTTGTTTTTGAAGGCAATATGCACCTTTTATCTTTAAGTGTTGCTTCAATTTCATTTTTAGAAATTGAACAGACGTCGCATAAACCCTGAGTAAAAATTAGATCTGGACTAATACTATTAAGTTTGTCTGTATCAATATTATAAAGTGGAAGTTTATTTTTAATTGCCTCTGAGACTATATTGTCTATTAACTTCTGTTCAATATTATTAGGAATATTACTTGAAGTTATTTGAACTTTTTCTTTTAATAACTCAGGATAATTACATTCATGACTTACTGCATTAATATTATCTATTACACCTAAGTCACACAGCATTTCTGAAGCTGCAGGTAATAAACTTACAATTTTCATATCAAATGATTTAGCCATAATTAATTACTTACCCCATCACTAGATTAGGCATTAAGAATAAGAGTAAGAGTAGTTTTTTCATTTAGTTACAGTCACTAAATCTGTACGAATTGCTTCCAATATAATCCCCTTGTTTTGAATAGTAACTATATTCAAGGTCAAATTTCCTTAAGTTCTTTTTTGAATATTTACATACGGTATTTAAGACTTTATCAAAGGTATTTTTTATCTTTTGTGAATCATAAATTGAAGGGTCTACAAGGTGGGTATATGTTCCGATAACACGATTATTTTTTTTAGAGCAGTTAAATGATTCAATGGTTAAAATTCTATCAACAACATCTGGAAGGTATCTTTTCTCACTTTTCTCAAGCCATTTGCATGATTGGTACCCATCGGCAAACCCTAAAATAGGTATCAAGAATAAGAGTAGAAGTAGTTTTTTCATAAGACCAGTTTACCCCCAGACAATTAAGTGGGCAAATTAGGGTTATTTTCTTCATACTCCTTTAATTTTTCTTGATATTCCTCTTCAGACAGACTATGCCAACCGATACATTTACCGTTCGGGCTTCTACCGCAACCACAATCATCCATAATTTACTCCCTAGTTATTTTTAAACAATAATGTGTATCCCTTAATCAAATATCTTAAACAACAGAATGAGAATATCAAGAATATAATGAAATAGAAAAGTGCCAATATATTCACATATTCAACATTACAAAAGTAATACTTACCTTTAGGGCAGCCAATTAAATGAAAAGGATATTGAAAGGTATTAAGAAGGATGAATGAAGATAGTGTTAGGAAGAAGTGTTTTGTTTTGTACCACATTTAAATCGCCCTCAACTGCCCTAGCGTGTTTTATTTAATCGTTTTGCTGTTTCTAAATAGGAATTTAATGTTTTTAAATCTTGAAGAGAGCAGTTAAAGCTTTTATTGATATTTAGCCCTCCTATGACCAAAGGAGGAATTAATTTACTCCATTCTGTACTCGATGAATTTTTTTTATTCTCAAGAAAATTTTCAGCATCTCTTCTTAAATTATGAAGTTCGCCTTTAATAGAATAATATTTATTAATTTCTTCATAAGGTCTAAGAGTCATTACTAAATTGGTGAAATTTTCTAATTCATCATAAACCTCAAAAGCCCAATAAGATTTATCACTCATTAATTTATTCATAAGTTCTTTCGATTTTAAATCATTAGCTCTTTTCATTTCATTGCTAAGTTTGTATAGTTCAGCCATTTTGAAGCCAGTAGGTTTGGGAATAGAATAATTTATAGCCTCTATAATTTCATTGTTTATATAATTTAAAATTACCAATCTTTTCTCATAATTATTACAGTTAGAGCAGTCAAATTTACAATCTTTTCTCTCTGCCATCACCAGATTAGGTATTAATAATAAGAGTAGAAGTAGTTTTTTCATTACTTACCCTTCAATTGTCTACAAGCGGATTTTAGTATCTGTTCCGAGATAGTTTCGGGATTTGGGTAACTCCACTCTTTTTCATCTCCTTCAATCACAGCGGGCACCCCAATACCCATTTTGTTGGAGTGCATTTGAACCTTTAAAAATTTCTTCCTAAATATGCTGCAATCACCTTGAGTATACATTTTTGCAGACCTAAAGATGTCTGTGAAGCCTAATGCTTTTGTAACAGGATTTTTAAAATTCCATAACTCCCAAAAATATATATAATTCCCACTCTTTTTTATTCTGTCAAAATCTACGTAATAGTCATAACCTTTAACCTTATCTGAAGAAACCTTACTCCATTCTGCAGAAGCAGGTAATGAAAACAGTAATATTGACGATATAAATGTGAATATAAGACCTATTTTTTTCATAAGACCAGTTTACCCCCAGACAATTATGTGGGCAAATGGGGTGAGCTAATTAAAGGCTGCTAGTTTGGGAAGTGATAACCTGATAAATCTTTCTGCCATTATATATAAAACTATTACCCATGTTGCTACAGTGGTTGGGTTCATTTAGTACCTCCATTAATGGTTAACTACATATCTATATATTAGCAATTTTTAAGGAGGTAAAACATTGTCAAAATCATGAGTTTTTTATTATTGGTAGAATTACTTCAAAAAGTCGTCTTCATCTAGTTTATTTACTAGCTTCCAATAACCAATAAACCATGCCATAAGAGCCAGTACTTCCCAGAATTTATCAACCCCAGAGAGTTCCATTACATAAAAAACAAAAAAGCCAAAAGCAAAATATAGTAAGAACCAAAATAACTTATACTTCTTAATATCCAAAATGAATATATTCGCTTTTCATAGCTCCTTCGTCTTCATAATACAATTTTTGTTTTAATAGGTATGACTTAAGGTTTCTTTTTGAACTATCATCCCATTTAAGAAAATTATTTCCATCATATAGACCGACTTTTGTGCCTGATATGTAATCTTCTTCAAAAATTTCTTTTGTTGCTTGAACAGTCCTTGTTATTTCATTAATTGTATTAAATAAAGTTTTAGGATAAATACCATCACAAATATATTCGTAATACTTTCTTGTTTTATCTGATGGCACATTCAAGCTATTAACAAGCCCCCCTTTCACAAACCCAACAAAATATCCTAAAAAGAATGGGCTCCGAAGTCTTTCTGAAGCAAGAGGTTCGTTTTCTTTCATAGCGCTGTAAATTTGTTCATGCAAAATTGAGCCAACAATATCTGCTTGTTCTTTATAGTTTTTACCAAATCCAAACATAATTTAATTCTCCATAAGCTCAATATTAGTTTTTACCTAAACGAGTAGAAGTAGTTTTTTCATAAGTTAACACCCAAAGTCAGACTTCAAAGCCTGTTCATCAACAGATTTAAAATGGTGAAGCTCGTGATTTCTAATTTCTTCACATGAGCAACCCTTTTGAGCTCCACCTATTTCACCATTTGCACTTTGTGAATACATCATGTCTCCATTAGTTCTGCAGTACCATTCCTCTTGAGAGCATGAAACAAGTAAAGGCAGAATAAGTAGGAGGAGTTTTTTCATTCTTGAGGATGATTTCTAAAGATACAAGTTAAGTATAATGATGTCTTATGTTGGTCTATATAGGCTTCATGTCTTAAGTCGCACCAATTAGCCCTCCTCCAAATCAGCAAATATTTTGCTTCATCAATATCAAACTTCGTACCTTTTGTAAGTTTTGTGAAGGAGAGTTGTTGTCCTATTTTGCATTTTTGAAGCTTATCATATGCATCTTCATCAGGATTCTCTGTTATTGAACAAACTTTACCCATCACCAGATTAGGTATTAATAATAAGAGTAGAAGTAGCTTTTTCATAAGACCAGTTTACCCTCAGTAGAATTAAGTGGGCAAATACATTGAAATTAAACACTAAAATGGTAGTAAAAATGGTGGTAAATTAAATCTATATCTTTGTAATCCATTTATAT
>Ga0209502_10001227_pt1 | contig 24418 bp, 30 predicted proteins | sample ArcticOcean_MG_C_10_FD_187442 | JGI IMG/M metagenome (GOLD analysis project Ga0209502, IMG submission 187442) | Marine microbial communities from western Arctic Ocean - ArcticOcean_MG_CB11_90 (SPAdes) (version 2) | ecosystem: Environmental > Aquatic > Marine > Oceanic | place: Arctic Ocean... | reverse complement strand
CCTTTTAAGATCATACTAGAAAATGCTGGTATAACGGATGTGGAATTGCCAAAAGCTAAAGGAAGAGGATTAAACGTGGTTACAGGAAAAATGGTAAATATGATTAAAACAGGTATTATTGATCCTTTACTAGTTACCAAAAGCGCTCTTCAGAACGCAGCTTCAGTAGCGACAACTATATTATCAACTGATTGTGTAATCAATAATTTAAGAATTGATGAAAGCGATAGGTAGAAATATAATCATAGAAAAAATAAAAGAAGGGACCACCAAAACAAAGGGTGGTTTACTTCTTGCAGAGAACCAACGTGAAGATATTCGTTATGTAGAAGCTACTGTATTATCAGTGGGTGAGCAAGTCGAAGGGTTGAAAGAAAAAGATAGTATATTCTTTGACCGTCACGCAGGGCATAAAATAGAAATAGACAAACAAACATATCATGTGATTAAAAATCAGGATGTAGTTGTTGTTTTATGAAAAGGCTAGACGCAGACGATCTTAAAACGATGAATCTGTTTAAACATTATCGTATAATACGTAAATGGGCTTGCAGAAACAACAACCTTAACGATGCTGATCTAGAGCTTTTAATTTATCTAGATTGCATGGATATGTTTACAAAAAAAGATTTCGAAGCTGGTAGTTATTCCTATAGTTGGGATAACCGCCGCTGGAATCGGTTGCTTAAAGAAGGTTGGATAGTTGTGTGGAGACATAGAAATAGAACGACTCAGAAGTATCATATATATAAAACTTCTTTTAAATGCAAGCATCTTATCAAGCATATGTATAGAATTATACTAGGTAAAGATGATTTACCTGTTAGTAACCATAGGAATAGTATAATGAAGGGTAAGACATACACAGACAAGGTTCTTATAACTTCTATTAAAAATGTAAACAAAGACAAAAATAGATAACATGAAATTATCATTTAATAAAGAAAAGCTTGAAGAAATTAAAGATCCTGCGCCAGGAAGGAAAGAATACTACGACAAAAGCAAGGGAAAAACAACACCTTTAAATCAAAATGCAGGAGATATTCTAAAAAGGATACAAGGTGGCAACAGTAGCTTTGAAGACGCTGTTTCAGCGTCAATCGCTAAACAACAAACTACCGGTGCAAATCAAGTAAGTGCTGGTAATGGAAAGGGCGTAGGAGTTCTTTCAGGAGCAGCAGCAATGAGATCAAGCCAAGCGGCTGGAGCAGTGCCTGGAAGCGGTGGTGATATTTCAGAACTTAGTGATAGAGTTTCAGCTTTAGAAGGAGGTCAAGCAACTTCACAACCAGGTGATGGTCCACTTAACGGCAACAAGGTCATGGGCGTTTTTCCTAACTCAGCTCAAAATGCCGCGCAAGGTGTGTTTGGTAGTCAAGATCAAAGACAACAATCAGTTGGCTCAGCTCCTTTACTTCAATATAAAGATCCATCTATCGGCTTTATTAAACAACGACCAAAAGAATTTAAAACCCCAGTATATCAACCAGACGATAGGCCAAAAACAAAAAAACTACAAAAGCCCAATAAATACACAAAGCTTGTAGAGAAAAAGGTTGAACTAAAAGAAGTGATAAATAAAAGATTATAGATATGAAAAAAAACATTAAATCATTAGCTAGTCAAAAGCTACAAGGACAAGTAGGTGAAAACGCTGTATGGGATGGACCGTTAAGTAAAGAGGGTTTTCCAATGGGTGTAGGATCAAGTTCAGGTATTACAGGTATGCAAGTGTCTAAATACCCAACTCCATACAAAGCCGGACCAATTACTAAATTAGCAAAAGTTTATAAATAATGAACTCTCCATTTTACAAAACAGGTGGATTTCCTGAAATAAAAGAAGAGAACAAAGGTAAGTTTACGGCTTGGGCTAAAAAGAACGGTTTTGAAGACGCTTGTTCAGCTGCTTCAAGCGTAATGTCAAAGAAAGATAAATATAGCGAAGAAGTTGTTAAGATGGCTAATTATGCCAAAAACTTTGGTTGTTCAAATAAATAAAAACATGAGATCAAATTCACCATTCAGACAAGACAAATGCGCAACAGGTTGGGCTAAAATGAAAGAAGGCTACATGAAGAAAGAAGGTGGAGCCGCTGAATATAAGAGAGAAAAAACAGAGTTTCATTGTAACGAAAGCACGGGTTACAAGGTTAAATTAAAACCAACAGACGATGCTGAAAGACCGGTTAAATCTGAAGAAGGTTTTGGAAGCAGTAAGAAGAAATCAATAATGGAAAAATAAATAAATATGAGTTCACCATTTCAAAAAAAAATGATGGGTAAATGCCCTATCAATCAGTTACGTACAGCGCAAAGAATTACAGCAGCCGCAAAAGCTGCAGACAAAGACTTTTACAAGGACATTGATCCTTATGAAGCAGAAGGTAATAGAATGGAGGCTAAAGAGCAATCTAAGCCTTTACCTATTGACGATAAGACAAGCTATGATTATGACTATGATCAAAACCCGGAAACAACAGCAAGCCTTAGTAAAAAAAAAAGTCCGCTAAATAATTCACCTTTAAACGGAGCTTACGAGCAAGGTGTTGATGGTGGTATAAATACTTATAGACCTTCAGACAGACAAGCTTTTGACGCTTTACAAGGTAAGATATCAGGTAATATGAATAAATACATGGACAAGTTTACTGGCGGTCAATTTGACCCAACAAAAGGAGACGTTGTTGATGAAATTAAAGAAAGCTAATAATGGGACATAAAGGACATTACGGAGAATACAGCGGAAACGCAAAATGGTCAAAAGTAACCTCATCTAACATGGGAGCTACTAAACGAGATGACGAAGCACATATGAAATATCTTAAAGAAGATGTTGATTATGATGACAAGCATGGTCATAGCGATGAAAGTATGACAGCTGATGAGAAGCATATTTCTAAGTTAGCTGGTGATTTAAAATACGACGAAAAAAAACACGGTTCTCCTCTTGATTATAAGAAAATTATACACAAACAAAAACTTAAAGAACCTACTGTTCATGAGGGTGGAATGAGCACGGTAAAACCTTCAAGAATTCAAAGACCTAAACAAAAATAAAAACTAACTAAAAATAAATAAAATGGCTTACGGAACACCAGTGCACAACCAAAACAAAGGTTACGCATCACAAGAAAAAAAAGATTTACTTCAAGACAACCCAATCGCTGCTCACGCTGGAGGTTCGTGGATGTCTAAACATTCTCAATCTGGATTTGGCTCATCACCACTCAACCAAAACGAAGAAACATACGCTGATCGTCAAGCTAGAAAAAGAAAAGAAAAGAAAGAAGGAATGGCAAGGTTGGCAAAAGTAAAAGCGGAAAGAGAAGCCAGAAATGCAGCAGACGCTAAAAAACCAAAACCAAAACAGCAAACTAAACTACAAGCTTTAAAAGCAAAGGTTGTATCAGACTTAACAGGTAAGACAACTGATAAGCCTAGATCTCAATCGTAAAAATTAAATAAAACAGAGAGGACTGTACAAACCTCAGCCAAACACTAACACTAACACTAACACTAACACTAAACAAAATGGCAAAATTTATCAAAGTCCCTTTAACAGGAGTTACAGGGCAACCAGAAATTCTAGTAGATTCTTCATCTATTGTATCAGTAATTGCAGGAGATGTTGCAGGACCAGGAGCTGCACCAGCTACTAAAACTAGAATATTAACTAACAGCGGAATTACAGGGTTTCAAACTCTTGAATTAACTCACACAGCTGCATTGGCACCTGCTACAATTGTAGGAGTAATTAATGATGCTATCAAGGCTAATCCAGGTGGAATTATTTCTACTGTTGGATCTCCAGTTAACACTGCACAAGTACCAGCTGCTCAAGCAGGTCAACAAGGACGAATTGTAGTTACAGGCCAAGCTGTTCAAGTAACTTACACAGCCGCAGCCTGGTCTTAATGAAATCACAAGGTTTAGGAGACAGCATAGAAAAGTTTACTAAAGCTACTGGTATCAAGACAATGGTAGACACAGTTAGCAAGGGATTAAACGTCCCTTGCGGTTGTGCTGCTAGAAAAGGAGCATTAAATAAAATATTCCCTTATAAAAAATAAAATATGGCCTTTAAACTTACAACACCTCCATACAGCTGCGATAACACACCAATATATCACGTAGACATGGAAGAAGGCGTAATGGGAAAAGCTAACAACAATGGTTCTATAACCATAAATAAAGACCTAGATCCTAGCGAGGTAGATGACGTAGTTGCTCACGAAAAAATTCATTTAGAACAAATGAAAAGAGGTGATCTAGACTACGATGATGAAAACGTATATTGGAAAGGTAAAAAATATTCAAGAGCTGACATGCAAGAAGGTGCTAAAAACCTACCTTGGGAAGCTGAAGCTTACAGAAGATCATAATGAAGACATCTAAGACAGGTTATTTAAAAAACAGCCCTGACGTTAATAAGTCTCAAAACATTATACAGGGAGGCGATATAACAATGAAAGGAGTCGAGTTCAAAGTATTAGGCACTGATGATCGTGGCTACACTAAAGTGATGTATCCAGGTTATGATTATAAATTTCCTGGTGCTAAATATGTTATAGAAACACCAATTAAAAAATAAACTATATGAGTTCACCATTTTATCAAACATTTCAAGCTAAATCTCCGCTTCAAAAGAAAAAAAAACTAACTGACGAAGAAGCTGGTTATGAAAAAAATACAACACGCGATTTAAGAGATGGTACTTCAAATAGATCCGCTTCACCTAGCAGCACTGTAACATGGCGACGTGAACAGGCTAGAATAAAAAAGCAAAGTGAAAGCGCTGAAGAAAGAAAAGCGAAGCTTAAAGCTAAAAGAGAGACGCTAAAAAAAGCTAAATGAAAAAAATTTGGGAATGGTTAAGCGGTAACGTTATAAAAGATGTTGGCGATGTAATCGATAAACTAACAACTACAGAAGAGGAGAAGCTTCAAATTAAGAAGGAGATCCAAGTAATAGTTGAGAATGCCTCTGCGAAAGCAGAAGACCAAATAAGTAAACGCTGGGAATCTGACATGACTTCTGATTCGTGGCTTAGTAAAAACACGCGTCCTATGGCGCTTATATTTTTATCGTTTATGGCCGTAGCCTTTATATGGGTTGATAGTCATCACGAAATATCCTTTACTGTAGAACAGGAGTGGATAGAATTATTAAAACAACTATTAACAACCGTATACGTAGCTTATTTTGGCTCACGTGGTTTTGAGAAATATAAATCAATAAGTAATAAATAAAAAAAATGGCACAATATCCAATAACAGCCGGAGTGTTCGGTAAAGCTTTAGCAGTAACAGGAAAAGCTGATATACAATCCCCATCACGGTGGGAGTTTTTGAATCAATCAGGAATAACAGGGACTAACTTAAATGGTTCTCAAATATACGTAGGAACTGCAGGATCAGTTGCTGTTATACTAGCCGATACAGTTGGTGCTCAAGATACAGTAACCAGTTTGAGCGCAGATCCGATAACCGCAGGAAAAGATTATTTTACTAATTTTGGAGTAGCTACAACTGTAACAAGTTTAGTACACAAGTCGCCAGCTAATCAACCATCTGGGTTGACGGTTGACATTACTGCGGAACTAGTAACTAACATAGACACACCAGGAACAGGTTATACTACTGGAAGTTATTCAGACATCGGGACGGGTTTGGTGGCAAATATAATAGTTGTTGGAGGCACAGGCGCTATAGGTTCCGTGACTGTAACAGATTTTGGAGATGCTCAGATTGGAGATACTTTTGATCCTACTACTTTGGGAGGAACTGGCGGTTTGTTTAGACTTACTAGTTTTGGAGGAGTCACTAAAGCAGTTGTTGCTAATGCTGGTACAAACTACTCTGTAGGAGACATTATTACAATAGTTCAAGCAGGTACTACTTCTGATGCAACGTTCTCTGTTACATCGACAGGAAGTTTACTTCCGACTGCAATAGATCAAGTTGTCTTTGCGGGAGTAGCTCAGGGAGCTATATTACCAGTAGCCGTAGATTATGTATTAAACACTGGAACCGCAGCTAACTTAATAGCGTTAAGATAAATAAAAACGTGTAACTATAGTATTATAAACAATTAAATTAAATTAAATTATGGCAAAAGCTAAAAAAATTACAAAAGATCAGTTAGAAACTGTAACAAAAAATCAAGATCAATTAACCAACATGGTTAATCAAATCGGGGTTTTAGAAACTCAAAAACATTCGTTACTACATCAAATAGGTGAACTTAACAAAACTGTTGAGGATTTTAAGTCTGAACTTGAAAAAGAATACGGACCAGTGTCTATTGATTTGAAGACAGGTGTATATACTGACATTAAAGACGAAGGTCTTAAAGTAGCTGAGTAATGTCTTCAATTGTAAGAAAAATAAGTATTGGTTCAGATTACAAGAATGATGCTATGCATTACTCTGTAGGTCAACAAGTGTACGGAGGTCATGAGATCTCACATATACTTCTAGACGAATCTGATAGTTCTTACAATATTCACATTAAAAAAAACAACGAGGTAATGCCATGGAAGAAATTTAATTCTCACATGGCAATATCCGTTGAATATGATTTAGAATATTGATGAGAAGCCTTTACGATTTTATTGTTGAGCCGTTGGGTGATAAATACAGTAACAAAGTCAAGGTTGGTGATAAAGAGTTAATCGTAAATACAAAGATAGAGGATTTTAAATTTGTAAATAGATTAGCTAGAGTTTTAGAAACACCCAAGGCATTTAATACAGGTATTGAAATAGGTGATATAATTGTTATACACCAAAACGTGTTTAGAGTATTCTATGACATGAAAGGAGAAAAAAAGAAAAGTAGATCTTGGTTTAAAGATGATTTACATCTCTGCGCAGTAGATCAAATCTACTTATATAATAAAGGTGGTGATTGGAAAGCTTTTGGAAACAGATGTTTTATTTCACCTATAAAAGATACAGAATCTCTAACGTTGGATAAAGAGAAGAGCCTTGTTGGTATATTAAAATATGACAATAGCTCCTTAAATGCACTAGGGATTAACTCAGGGGACTTAGTCGGCTACACGCCAAAAGGAGAATGGGAATTTTTAGTTGACGGAAAGCGATTATACTGTATGAAATCTAATGATATCGTAATCAAATATGAACACCAAGGAGACGAAGTTGAATATAATCCAAGCTGGGCAAGTAGCAGTTGAGGAGCTGATCAAAGTAGCTAAAGAAGCTATTGTTGATTCAGGGGATGATATCACGGCAGATAGATTAAAAAATGCTGCAGCTACAAAGAAATTAGCTATATTTGATGCATTTGAAATACTAAGTAGACTAGAAGCTGAAGAAGCATTATTAAACGAAAAACCTGCAGAAGTAAAAGAAGAGAAATCTTTTAAAGGTTTTGCTGAAGGAAGATCTAAGTAATGTACGAGCAAACTCTATATAAGGTTGTAAAAGACCACGTAAAACCTAAAGTTCTTAAAAGAATGAATAGGTATAAGAAATGGGAGTATGGCCACAATGCTGAGCACAATTTAGTTGTTATTAGTAAAACTGGTGAAATAGGTGAGATATATAAGATACAGAATCTTTTAATAGCTTTACCTAAAGAAAAAGATACTGTAGAGTTTGAAAACGACAGATGGTCTTATACTAAGTACCCAAAAGAATTAAGTAAAATTAAATCTGTGTTTGACTGGGAAGAATACCCGTTAGACTTTAAAGAAAAATGGTATGATTACATTGATAAAGAATTTACACGGCGCGAAGAAGGTTTTTGGTTTATTAACAAAGGCAAGCCTACTTATATTACTGGTACTAACTACATGTACTTGCAGTGGAGTAAGATTGATGTCGGGCAACCAGACTTTCGGGAATCAAATAGATTATTCTACATTTTCTGGGAAGCTTGCAAGGCCGACTCACGATGCTACGGAATGTGCTATCTTAAAAACCGTAGGAGTGGATTTTCGTTCATGTCCTCAGCTGAAGCTGTTAACCTCGCGACAATATCCACGGATTCACGGTTTGGAATATTGTCAAAGTCTGGCCCTGACGCTAAAAAAATGTTCACAGATAAAGTCGTACCGATTTCAGTCAACTACCCGTTCTTCTTCAAGCCGATCCAAGACGGTATGGACAGACCCAAAACCGAGCTTGCCTATCGTGTACCCGCCTCGAAATTCACCAGGCGTAAACTTGATTCCAACGAGAAACTCCAAGAAATCACTGGACTTGACACAACGATAGACTGGAAAAACACAGGTGATAACTCCTACGATGGTGAGAAACTAAAACTACTAGTACACGACGAAAGTGGAAAGTGGGAGAGACCTACAAATATATTAAACAACTGGCGAGTAACCAGAACTTGCCTAAGACTAGGTTCTAGAGTTATTGGCAAGTGTATGATGGGTAGCACCTCAAATGCTTTAGACAAAGGTGGTGCAAACTTTAAAAAACTTTATAATGATTCAGACGTTACACAAAGAAACGCCAATGGACAGACACGCTCAGGACTCTATTCTTTGTTCATACCTATGGAATGGAACTACGAGGGATACATTGATACTTATGGCTTTCCTGTATTCAACACACCAAAAGAAAGAGTTGAAGACCCACACGGAACAAAAATAACACAAGGTGTAATAGAGTATTGGGACAATGAAGTAGAAGGTTTAAAGTCTGATCAAGATAGTTTAAATGAATTTTACAGACAGTTTCCACGTACAACCAAGCACGCGTTTAGAGATGAATCAAAACAATCTCTATTTAATCTTACAAAAATATACGAGCAAATAGATTTTAATGAAGATCTTAAGAACTCAATTAAAGTAACCAGAGGAAGTTTTCAATGGGAAAACGGACAAAAAGACACTAAAGTAATATTTGTACCAAACAAAGATGGTAGATTTTTAGTAACTTGGGTTCCGCCTGCACATCTTCAAAATAAAAGATATATAAAAAATGGTACTAATCATCCTGGCAATGAGCATTGCGGAGCATTCGGTTGTGATCCATACGATATATCAGGCACTGTGGACGGTAGAGGATCTAAAGGATCTCTCCACGGTTTAACAAAGTTCTCAATGGAGGATGTGCCTCCAAACATGTTTTTTTTAGAATATATAGCTCGGCCTCAGACTGCTGAGGTATTCTTTGAAGACGTTCTAATGGCTTGTGTTTTCTACGGAATGCCTATACTAGCTGAGAACAATAAGCCTAGACTATTGTATCATTTTAAAAGAAGAGGTTATAGAGGTTATTCAATTAACAGGCCTGATAGAAAATATAACAAACTGTCTGTGACAGAGAGAGAGTTAGGTGGAATACCAAACTCAAGTGAAGACATTAAGCAAGCACACGCTGCAGCTATAGAAACTTACATAAATGATTTTGTAGGTTTAAAAGAAACAGGTTATGGAGATACGTATTTCCAAAGAACGTTAGAAGATTGGGCTAGGTTTGATATTAACAATAGAACAAAGCACGATGCATCTATTAGTTCTGGTTTGGCTTTAATGGCTTGCAACAAACATAGATACGCGCCTAACGCTCCTAGACAAAAACCTAAAGCATTAGATTTAGGTATTAAAAAATTCGACAATAAAGGTTCAACATCAAAAATAATAAGTTAAATGGGTATATATACTAACACCAATAGCGCTTTCCCTAGTCAAGTAGTGAGCGATGCAGAAAAAGCAAGCCGGGAATACGGAACGCAAGTTGGTCAAGCTATTGAATACGAATGGTTTGGTCAAGGGCGCACTAATGGTAATAGATACTTAACTAGTTGGAATCAATTTCACCAATTAAGATTGTATGCTCGAGGTGAGCAATCGATACAGAAATATAAAGATGAATTATCTATAAACGGTGATTTATCTTATTTAAATTTAGACTGGAAACCTGTACCTATTTTATCTAAATTTGTAGACATAGTAGTGAATGGTATATCTGGTAAGTCTTATGACATTAAAGCCTACGCTCAAGATCCATCTTCTATAAAGAAAAGAACTGACTACGCTTCTATGCTATACGAAGATATGGTGGCTAAAGAATATTTAGATAGTCTTAAACAAACGTTAGGTATTAACTTATATCAAACACCAGACGCTTCTATAGTACCTGAAACTAAAGATGACTTAGAATTACACATGCAACTAAGTTACAAGCAATCAATTGAAATAGCAGAAGAAGAAGCTATATCATCTGTACTTGCTCAAAACAAGTATGACCTTACTAGAAAAAGGTTAAACATGGATTTAACTGTCTTAGGTATTGCATGTGCTAAGACTGGTTTCAATACAGCTGAAGGAATTACAGTTGATTACGTAGATCCAGCTTACGTTGTTTACTCTTATACTGAAGACCCTAATTTTGATGATGTATATTACATAGGTGAAGTAAAATCTATAACAATACCTGAACTTAAGAAAGAATTTCCAAATATCTCAAAAGAAGAGCTAGAAAGAATTCAGAAAATGCCAGGCAACAATCAATATGTAACTGGTTGGGGTAATTACGATGAAAACACAGTTCAAGTTTTATACTTTGATTATAAAACATACCATAATCAAGTGTTTAAAATAAAAGAAACGCCACAGGGTTTGATTAAAGCTTTAGAGAAGCCAGATTCATTTAATCCGCCAGAAAGTGACAACTTTGAAAGAGTGTCAAGATCTATTGAGGTTTTATACAACGGAGCTAAAGTGTTAGGTTCAAATGAAATGATAAAATGGGAACTAGCAGAGAATATGTCTAGACCTACAGCTGATACAACTAAAGTAGAAATGAACTATGCTTTATGCGCACCTAGAATGTATAAAGGTCGTATTGAGTCTTTAGTAAGTAAGTGTATTGGATTCGCTGACATGATTCAGTTAACGCACTTAAAACTACAACAAGTGTTATCTAGAATGGTACCAGATGGTGTTTACTTAGACATGGACGGACTTGCAGAAGTTGATCTTGGTAATGGAACTAATTACAACCCAGCAGAAGCATTAAATATGTATTTCCAAACAGGTTCTATAGTTGGTCGATCACTCACTCAAGATGGTGACATGAATCCTGGTAAAGTACCTATTCAAGAACTTAACAGTTCAAGTGGACAAGCTAAAATCGCAGCATTAATTCAAACGTATCAATATTATTTACAAATGATTCGCGATGTAACAGGGCTTAATGAAGCTAGAGATGGCACAGCTATGGATAAGAACTCATTGGTAGGGCTTCAAAAGATGGCAGCTAACGCATCCAATGTAGCAACTAGACATATCAATCAGTCTGGTCTTTATATAACCCTTAAACTAGCTGAAAACGTTGCGCTTAAAATAGCTGATGCATTAGAGTTTCCACTAACTAGAAGTGCTTTACAGAATTCAATATCTACTTATAATATAAAGACTCTTGACGAAATTATAAACTTAAATCTTCATGACTTTGGTATATTCTTAGAACTAGAACCTGATGATGAAGAACAAGCTCAGTTAGAAGCAAACATACAAGTTGCACTACAACAAGGTGGTATTGATCTTGAAGACGCTATTGACTTGAGGCAAATTAAAAACCTCAAGCTAGCCAATCAAATGCTTAAAGTGAAGCGTAAAGCTAAAGCTAAGCAAGATCAAGAAAACCAACAAGCTAACATTAAAGCTCAAGGAGATTCTCAAGCTGAAACAGCAGAGAAAACAGCAATGGCTGAGGTGCAAAAGCAAGAAGCGATCATGGGTGCAAATGTCCAGTTTGAACAATCTAAGAATCAAATGGAGATTGAAAGAATGGAATTAGCGGCAAGATTAGAAGCTCAAAAAATGCAAACAAGATTCCAATATGACATGCAACTTAAAGAGTTGGAAGTTCAATCAGTTAAAGGAAAAGAAAACGCTATTGAAGATCGAAAAGACAAACGTAGCAAAATGGAAGCTACGCAGCAAAGCGAGCTTATAAGTCAAAGAAAAAACGACAGTTTGCCTATAGATTTTGAAAGCGAACCCGACCAGAGCATGGAAGCTCTAATGTAGAAAGTAAACAATTATTTAATTATATTTTATTATGTCAGAAGAAAAAACAAATGAACCTGTTAAACAGGAAGGTGAGTTTAAAATCAAAAAGAAAACTCCAAAAAAACTAACAACACAAAACAGCAGTGAGCCGGTTAAAGTAAACATCAAAGAACCTTTGGTAGAGCTACCGGAACAAGTTGTAAAAGTGGTAATACCAAGCGAAGATGCTATTCAAATCGGAGAAACAAAAAAAGTATCTGTGGAAGAACAATCCGGAAATAGCGCAAAGGTGGGAGAATCTATACAAGAGTCCAACGAGGATGCTGAAGGGTTTTCTCCAATCAAAGAAGTAGCTGAACAAGTAGAGGTTGAAACCAAAAAAGTCGAAGCTCAAGTAGAAAAAGCTATACAAGACAAGCGTATTTTAGGTAAAGAATTACCTGAGAACATTGAAAAGCTAGTTTCTTTCATGGAAGACACAGGTGGGACAATAGAGGATTACACTAGACTAAATGCCGATTACTCTCAAATTGATGATGTTACACTACTTAGAGAGTATTATAAAAAAGAAAAGCCTTATTTAGAAGGTGAAGACATTGATATGCTTCTAGAGGATTTCACAGTAGATGAAGACCTTGACGAAGAAAGAGATATGCGCAAAAAGAAAATTGCGTTTAAGGAAGAAGTTGCAAAAGCCAAAAGCTATTTGGAAGAGACGAAGAGTAAATATTACGACGAGATCAAATTGAGACCGGGCGTTACTCAAGATCAACAAAAAGCTACGGACTTTTTCAACCGATATAACAAGCAGCAAGAAACAGCTGAGCAACAACATGCACAATTCAAGGAAAGTACTAACGAGCTTTTTAACGATAATTTCGAAGGTTTCGATATTAAAGTCGGTGAAAAAAGTTATAAGTACAATATTCAGAATCGTGATAAAGTTGCAGAAAGTCAATCAAACATTAACAACCTTGTCGGGAAGTTCCTAGACTCAGATGGTAACGTTAGTGACACGAAAGGCTATCACAAAGCTATGTACGCTGCTGACAACGTAGATAAGATCGCTTCTCATTTTTATGAGCAAGGAAAAGCTGACGCTGTAAAGGAAGTTGTAAACAATTCTAAAAACTTAAGTAATACCAAAGCTAGGTCTACTCAAGGAGATGTGTTTGTAAACGGACTTAAGGTTAAAGCAATAAGTGGTGCTGACTCTAAAAGCTTACGAATAAAAACAAGAAAATTTAACTAAAAAAAACTAAAAAATTATGGCTTTAACTCCACAATTTGGAAGCTTAATCCCTTCCTCTAGACAGGAGCTATTAAATAGCAACTATCTACAATTTAACGGCGGTGCTAACGCAGGCGATTCAAACTCTTTCGCTCAACAGTATCTTCCAGAAATTTATGAATCAGAAGTAGAACGTTACGGAAACCGTACGTTATCTGGATTCTTAAGAATGGTTGGCGCTGAAATGCCAATGACTTCTGATCAAGTAATTTGGTCTGAACAAAATAGATTACACATTTCCTATGACAATTGTATCCAAGGTGCTGGTGCTGGATTAGGTGCTGGAGTAATTAGAGTAGCTCCAATCGCTGGATCTCCTAGCGTACAAAATGTTATATCTGTAAATGATACTGTTGTTATTTTAGACACTGTTACAGGTGCAGAAACAAAAGGTATTGTTACGGTTTCTGTTCAAAATGCAGCTGCAGTTGATGGAGACATTACTGTTACAACGTTTGATAACAATGGATTTGTAAACTTTACAAGTGGATCTGTAAAAGTATTCGTGTATGGTTCTTCTTATTCAAAAGGAACTAGTATGGTTAACGGTGGTACAGTAGCTGCTGGAACTCAGCCTAGAATTTCTGTTGAACCACAACTTACTCAATATTCTAATTCACCAATCATATTAAGAAGCCAGTACGTAGTATCTGGATCTGATATGGCACAAATTGGATGGGTTGAAGTTGCAACTGAAGACGGTACATCTGGATTCTTGTGGTATCTAAAAGCTGAATCTGAAACTAGATTACGTTTTGAAGATTACTTAGAAATGTCAATGATTGAAACTGAGTATAACCAAATTGCAGCAACTTCTGCTGCTATCCCTGGATCTGAAGGTTTATTCTCAGCGATTCAAAGTCGTGGAAACGTAGAAGTAGGATTTACTGCTGCTGCTGGACTTGACGAATTTGATGCTATCCTTAAGAATTTAGATACTCAAGGAGCAATTGAAGAAAACATGTTATTCTTACAGAGACAAACATCTCTTGATTTTGACGATATGTTAGCTTCTATTTCTGGTGGATTTGCTGGAGGTACTGCTTTTGGATTGTTTGAAAATTCTGAAGAAATGGCTTTGAACTTAGGGTTTAGCGGATTCCGTAGAGGATCTTACGATTTCTATAAGACTGACTGGAAATACTTAAATGATGCTTCTACTCGTGGAGGAATTGTAGGAGTAAATTCTGTTGAAGGTGTATTAGTACCAGCTGGAACTTCTACAGTTTACGACCAGATCTTAGGAACTAATATTCGTCGACCATTCTTACACGTGCGATACAGAGCTTCACAAGCTGATGATCGTCGTATGAAGTCTTGGTTAACTGGTTCTGCAGGTGGAGCATTTACTTCTACTCTGGATGCTATGGAAGTAAATTTCCTATCTGAAAGATGTTTAGTAACTCAAGCTGCTAACAACTTTGTACTTTTCAAAGGAATCTAATGATTCAATATTAATAACAATCCCTGCCTTCGGGCGGGGGTTTTTATATGACATTAGCCCCTTACTAAGTATATACTAAGGCTATTGTCACACATACACAAAAAATTATTTAATTTTATTATATTATGGCTAAACAAGCTAAAGCACAGCAAGTTGAGGTTGCACCTCAAAAAGAAGCAGTAACAACAACTGCTCCAGTAAAACCCTCAAAACCTGAGTGGGAAATAAAAGATAGAGTTTACTACCTAACAGGTAATAAAAACCCTTTAACATTGACAATTCCTGGTAAACATACAAGGAAACATTCATTGTTATACTTTGATTTAAAAACTGGAAAACAAAGAGAAATAAGATATGCTACAAATCAAGACTCACCTTTAGTAGATGAACAAAAAGGGGAAGTTACAATGGGGCATATTAGGTTTCAAAAAGGAACTTTAACTGTAAAAAAAGAACAACAGAATTTACAAAAACTAATGTCAGTATATCATCCTTTAAAAGGAAAACTATACGATGAATTTAGTGCTGTAGAAGAAGCTGTGGATCAATTAGAGATATTAGACCTTCAAGTAGATGCTATGAACGCAGCTAGAAATATAGACATCGATCAAGCTGAAGCTATATTAAGAGTTGAACTTGGATCTAAAGTAAATGACATGAGTTCTAAAGAACTTAAAAGAGACTTACTGTTATTCGCTAGAAGCAATCCAGCATTGTTTATTAGCTTAGCTAACGATGAAAATGTACAACTAAGGAACTTTGCTATTAGAGCACAAGAAACTGGTATCATAAGTCTATCACAAGACCAAAGAACATTTACATGGGTATCAACTGGTAGAAAATTAATGAATGTGCCTTTTGACGAAAACCCTTTTTCAGCTTTTGCGGCTTTCTTAAAGACAGACGAAGGAGTTGAAATCTATAAGTCTATAGATAAAAAACTATAATAACATGTAATACTATGTAGTAGCTAGGTCACTTTAAAAGTGGCCTAATTGCTACAATTAATAAAAACAACAAATGGTAAATGTAAACACAGTATATACAACAATCTTGTACATATTAAACAAAGAACAAAGGGGTTATATAACTCCACCTGAGTTTAATAGTTTAGCTGAACAAGTTCAAGAAGAGATATTCCAATCATATTTTCCAGACGGTAATCAAGTAAACCGTCAAAACCAGAACAACACTCAGAATGATACTGAGTTTTTTAATATGTTTAAAGATACAGCTTACAAGCTCCATCCTTTCGAAAAAGATATTCCTTTTGTTTATGACATAGCTTCTGAGGCTTTTTATAATACTACAGATGCAATATATAAGCTTGGCGAAATAATATCCACTTATAACACTACAAATCCTACTTATAATTCAATAACACAATTAACTAGCAAGAGTGATTATTCAAAAATAACTAGATCACAGTTAACATCTCCAACAGTTAGCTATCCTATAGCATATACTACGAATGCTGTAATTCAAACAGTCCCCGCAACTCTTTCTAGACTTATAGTAAAGGTATCTCCAACACCTAATGCGTTAAATATAAACTGCTTACTTAAACCAACAGCGCCATCATGGTCTTTTATCACAGGTAATTTAGGTCAATATCTTTATGACAGCACTACATCTGTTCAATTTCAATTAGACACTTCAGAGCAAACAAATTTAATAATTAGAATATTAAAATATTGTGGTTTAATAATAAATGATCCAGAAATAATAAACGTTGCGGCTCAAGAAGCTCAACAAACTTCAATTAACGAAAAATCATAGTAACAAATGGGTTTAATAACTGAAACAAATCAACAATACTACGAAGGTGCACAGCAGTATTTAGCCGACGGAACAGCTGACGGAAAAATTCTCTTAACAACCTTTGATACAAATTTAGTTTTTGGATCGTCAAATCCAAATGATACTGACTATGCTTTGAATAATTTTAAGGTATACACGAGCCTTACAGGATTACCAAACCCTGGAAGCTGGACTGAATACATAGCAGCATACACAGTTGTTAACAACGTTATAACTCTGACTGCCACACCGGTAGCTGGAACTTACTTTGTTGTTCAATTAAAAATACTAACTGGAGGTAGATATGCTCAAACAGAAGCTGAAAAAGCGTATGGAGATACCGTGGAAGATAATTATGGTAGCTATGAGTATATAAAGCTAACCGATGCTATTGATAACTTTATGGTTGGGTATGTAGGTGATGGCAAGTTAATACAAAACGCTAAAAAATCTGATGTATTATTTTTTGCGAAAAGAAGTTTACAAGAGTTTAGTTATGATACGTTAAAAAGCATTCACTCTCAAGAGTTAAACATACCAGCTAGCTTAAGTGTTATACTCCCGCAAGACTACGTGAACTATGTAAGAGTGTCTTTTATAGACCAGCTAGGTGTTAAAAGAATTATATATCCAGCAAACAACTTAACCACAGCTCCTTACGAAACGCCCATACAGGATCAGCAAGGTGTGCCAACACAAGATAACTTTGGTGAAAACATTGAAGGAACTTCTCTTACAGTAGAAAGGTGGAAAAGAGCTAATGATGGTTTGTTAAACGGTCAGCTAGCTAACAATATAGATCAAGCTGTAGACTTCCAAAACGCTTATGGATTTGAAGGTAGCTGGAACTGGGGTAGACAATATGGTCTTGACCCTCAACTAGCTCAATCTAACGGCTGGTTTAACATGAATGAAAGAGAAGGCAAGATGTCTTTTTCTAGCAATTTAGTTGGAAAACTAATAGTCTTAGAATACATATCTGACGGTTTAGGATATGACAAAGATACTAAAGTGCCAAAGCTAGCTGAAGATGCTCTATACGCGTCTATACTGTATTCTATAGTATCTACAAGATCTGGACAGCAGGAGTATTTAGTTCAAAGACTTCAAAAAGACAGAAGAGCTAAATTAAGAAACGCAAAAATAAGATTATCTAACATTAAGCTTGATGAAATAGTTCAAGTGATGAGAGGTAAGTCTAAATGGATAAAATCATAAATTAAATGGCTCAAGCAAGGAATACTTTTATAAGAAGCAAGCTAAATAAAGATTTAGATGCTAGGTTATTACCTCAAGGAGAATATAGAGATGCTTTTAACATCCAAGTTAGCAAGTCTGAAGGATCAACTGTTGGTTCTCTAGAGAATGTTCTTGGAAACTATAATGTATTAAACATAGACACTCTAACTGGATCATCAGGACTAGCGTGTATAGGTGAGGTGTGCAATGATTCTGATGGGTTTACTTATTTGTTTTTAACAGACAATAATACAAGCACTTATAAAGTTAACGCTAAAAACTTTATAATAAGATATGATGTTTCAGGTGAAGGAGTTTCTTCAGCTAACGTTTTAGTAACGGGTGCTTTTTTAAACTTTTCAACTGACTTTAAAATATACGGAGCTAATATTTTAGAAGGATTACTTTTTTGGACAGACAATTATAATCAGCCTAGAGTAATTAACACCGCTCTTGCAGAGGCATCTGTAAGTCATTACCGAACTGAAGATCAAATATCTGTGGCTAAGTATAACCCATTCCAAGCTATAGAGCTTTGGGAGAGTCTGGTTTCGGGTGAAGCAGAGGCTACTATGCGTGATGTTACTAGTAAGTTTTATCCAAATGGTGGATCAGGAACCGTAAGCGTTGCTTATACTGGAGGCACTACAATTGTTCTAACAAATGTAGACGGTAATTTAATTAACCCTGACACTGGCACTGGTTTTCCAGGAACACCTTATGGAGCAGGCGCTATATTTAGCTATGTAAATCCTACAGGTGAAATAGTAAACACTACTCAAAGAATTCAGTCCATTGCTTTTACAGAGCCAGGAACACCCGCTGTGCCTACATGGACAATTGAATTAGATGGAAGTACAGGCGTAGTTCTTGATTTAGGTCAAGAAGCTATTTTTAACGCCAATCAATATTATGATTCAACGTTTGCGGGTGATCCGGATTACTTAGAAAGCTTATTTGCAAGATTTTCTTATAGATTTAAATTTGAAGATAACGAGTATTCTGTATTTGCTCCATTCACTCAAATAGCTTTTATACCAAAACAAGATGGGTATTTTTTATATACTCCAAACTATTTAGGAGACCCTGTTCAAGAATACAATGGATTACAAGAGATCAACGACCAAGACTCAGCTTACGCTAGTACTATAGTTAGATTTGTTGAAAACAAAACAGACAAAATTAAACTAAGAATACCATTACCTTCACCAGGAAATACACTTAGGAACGATTTTAAAATAAAAGAATTAGATATACTATTTAAAGAATCTGACGGAATTGCTGTTAGAACTATAGATACAATATCTATAGAAGACATTGAGACAGGAGCTGGCACAAGCAGTATATTTGATTATGAGTATTTATCTAAAAAACCATACAAAACGCTACCTTCTAGTAATCTCACGAGAGTTTACGACAAAATACCTGTAAGAGCTTTTTCACAAGAAGTAGCTAGCAATAGAATTGTTTATGGTAATTTCCAAGACAAACACACTCCGTTACCTAGTATAGATTATAGTGTTACTGTAAGCCCAAAAGAAGATTTTAATCTTCAGACAGGTGAAATTAGAATAACTACTGCAGGTACATACCCGGCTGGTACTGCTATAGCTGCTACATTTACCGGCACGGTTAATGCTGGAAGTCCAACTAGCTATCCAGGTCCTCCATTAGTATCTATAACGGCTGTTGATGCAACAACTGTTACTTTTGATCAAGATATATCCGCTTCAACTAATAATTACCTAATAAGAGTAACTCCAGTTGGTCCAGATCAAAACTATGTTTCTAAAGTAGAATATCCAAATCATACTTTAAAACAAAATAGAAATTACCAAGTAGGTATTATACTTCAAGACAGGTTTGGAAGAACTTCTACTGTAATACTTTCTAACAACAAGCAAAAGCTTTTAAATGCAGCTACAGGTCTAACTTTTATTGGTGATACAATTTATTCTCCTTATGTTAACGAAGCAACTGTGCCTCAAGATTGGCCAGGTAATTCTCTTAAAGTATTATTTAACGAACCTTTACTACCAACAGCACCTGTTCCTAGCGGTGGATTACAGGGTTGGCCTGGAGTATATAATGGAGATCCTGCTAGCGCTAATTATAATCCTTTGGGATGGTATAGTTACAAGATTGTAGTTAAACAAACAGAGCAAGAATACTATAATGCGTACTTACCTGGAATAATGGCATCGTATCCTCAACAACAAGGATTAGAACTTTCTAAAACTTCTCATACTGTTTTAATAGGTGACAATATAAATAAAGTACCTAGAGATTTAACATTGGTAGGACCTGATCAAAAACAATTTAGAAGTTCTGTTCAGCTTTTTGGCAGAGTTGAAAACAACGCCCTAGGCTCTGAATGGCAAAACGTAAAATACCCAACAAACTTGGGAGACACTAACGATCAGTATTATACTGGCAGGAACTCAAATACAGCTTCAACAATTTCAACTCTTAATGAGTTGTTTGACTATAACGCTGCAGCGCCTCCAAGACCTAATTTCATACCTCAGTTTTATCAATATGAGTCAAATCCTTTGATAGCTAGAATAAGTACACCAAAGCAAATAGGACAAGTTTCAACTACAAACTATTCTCCAGCAAGTGCAGAATCTCAAACAGATCAAACAACTACACCAGCTGCTCCTAATTTATTACTTCAAAATCTAGAAGGAACTATACTACCAAACTCGTTTATAAGTTCTCCAAAACTAATAGACGGACTATTAGTTAATTTTATAGACAACGCCGCAACACCTCCATATGTAACAATAAAAAACGAAGCAGGTGCACTTGTTTATGTAACGCTAAGCGAAGGCGATATAATAACTTTCACACCAGGACTTGGAGGAACTAGTACAGGAGATGACTCAGAAGGTTTGCAAACCCCTGGCATACAATATTTAGCTGTTTACGAAACAGAACCCGTTGAAAGCTTGCTAGATATATACTGGGAAACAACAACATCAGGATTAGTAACTGATTTAAACAGTTTGATATTAAACTCTACAGGAGGCGCTGCAGATTTCTCACCAATCGACTCAACGGATTGGGACGAAGCCTATAATGTAGGAGATGAAATATTATCAAGTGATTTTACTGTTCAAGACAGTTTTGGAGTTGCAATAAACCCTGCGTATTTAACTCTTACTTTAGACACTGTCTTTAATGAAAACTTTGTTCCTATAGATGTAAACGACGTTAATTCTACTTTAGGACCTTATTTCACTTTAATAAGCAACGCTGATGATCCAAATATTGCTCTAGGATTTTTCAACATTATATTAACACAAAAATATTTTGATGATATATTCTTTTATAGAATAGATCAAGACAAAACTAGAACTTATAACTTTAGTTTTACAGCAACTGTAAACGACCCAAACAACCCAGACGGAATACAAGTATCACCAATCACGTTTAGAGCTGCACCTAGTAATGTTATTCCTTTGTTTGATGCAACGCAGCAGCAGCCAATTATAGCTCAAGGAAGTAATACAGTTTTTAAAAACAATTACGACACAATTTTTGCTACTTACTTTGTTTTAAACGGAGCTTTAAACAGTAATTTAAGAGCTTTAGACGTAGACATGGAGGTTACAGCAATCTTTGATTTATTATCATCTACTCCTGACGTAAATCTTTTAACTGATGAAACTGAACAAAACGACTTTTTTGAATTTGACACGCATGTTGTAGTAACAAATCCTAACAATGGACTTAAATCCTTAAGATGTGATATAGTTGATGGAAACTCAGCTAGTAATATAGTACCTTCTAACTACCAAGTGGATATGATATTGGCTGATGCTGGAGGACAACTCGATGCGGTGGCTAATACATTATATATAGACATGACATTTGTACCAACTGGCATTATCAACGAGGTTAGGCTAGGTAGTTGTATTAACACTTACGATCCGTATGTATTAGAAAAGTACACAGTAATAGAAGTTAGCGGTTGGGGAGGCTCAGGAAATGGATTTTATTTATATAAAGATTTCTTTTGGGCTAATGATTTAGAGGACGAATCCAACGGAACTATTTTTGATATGAATTATACAAATGCTGTTACAGCCACGACTGGAGGGAACTGCAATGGTGGTGGTACTTATGCAAAACCATTCTTTGCAACAACAAGAGCGGGTGTTGAAGCTCTACTTGAAACCTGTGCTTACACATGTCCAAACCCTGAAGGATTAGAGGTAGTCGATTGGACAAATCAAAACGATGTTGCCATTGATTTTGGAGATTATAGATTCCAAGTAACGTAGCGGAAAATAACAAAAAAACAAGTAATAATCAATTATGGCTGGAGCGGTAGTAGAAGTAAAATATTTTAACTCTTTTGTTCTTAAGAAGACAAATAAAAACTCATATCCTATATGGAACGGTTCTTACGGTATACCCGCTAGTAAAGGGGGTTTCCCGGTTGTAGCAGGTACAGGTGAAGATAATTCCTGGGCTATTGAAGAATCTAGAATAAGAGGTGGTTACAATAATACTTCCACGGACTACGGCGCAAGAGCTTTCTTAGTAGAAGAAGAGCCTCAAGCTAGTCGTAGAAATAACGCTTTAATATATTCTGGTATATTTAACTCTAGAACAGGTATAAATCAAACTAACGTTTTCTCTACAGCTGATGACATAACTAAAGCGGCAGATCCTGCCAATGGCTCTATTCAAAAGCTTTATGCAGAAGATACCAATTTGGTAATATTTCAAGAAAGAAAAGTGAGCAGAGCTTTAATAGATAAAGACGCTATCTACTCTGCAGAAGGAAATTCTAGTATCACATCTAGCAATTTAACAATAGGAGTTATACAGCCTTATGCGGGAAGATTTGGTATAAGCACAAATCCAGAAAGCTTTGCGGTTTATGGTTATAATAAATATTTTTCAGATAAAAACAATAATGTAATATTAAAACTAACAGGTCAGGGTATAAGTGAGATATCAAAAATAGGAATGAGAGATTTCTTTAGAGACTCATTAAATAATATAGATACAATAGCCGGATCAGGTCAGGTAGTTGGGGGATATGATATTCACAATGGACAATATGTTGCTTCACTTCAGCAGGCGACATCGACTACTTCAAGATCAGGCTATAACACTGTCTCTTGGGATGAAGATATTAAAGGATGGACAAGTAGGTTTGGTTACAATCCACAGTTAATGTTTAGCATAGGAGCCAGTTTTTATTCTGTACGTAACGACTCTCTTATCACTAGCATAGTTAACCCTACAAGACCATTGTGTATATGGAAGCATTATGACACTAGAGTCGATAGAGGTCGATTTTATAATAGAAACGGAGGTTCAAATGTTACTTTTGTTTTAAACGCTCAAAACACTACGTCTAAAAACTTTAAAACTATATCATACGAAGGTAGTAATGGTTGGCAGGTTAGTAGATACACCTCAGACGAAACAGGTAAAGATTTTAATTTTATAACCAATCAATGGGCAACTCAAGTAGATACAACTTCAGGAGTTAGAAGTTACACTGGTGGGGAATATGTTATAAATCCAGTGGATGGATCACCTGTAAACAGACAAAATTATAACGCTGTTCTTGGAACAATTGATCCAAATTTATATAGATATTATGCTGGTTTTACTAGAAAAGAAAACAGATATACTTCTAACCTAATCTCTACAACACAGGCTCAAGCTGGCGAAGTTTTATTTGGCAACGCTACAAGTGGTGTAAAAGGGTTTTTTGTTTTAGGAACAATTTCTACAGACAACACAACCGATGTAGGTGGTGAAAAGCAATTATTCTCAGTAATGTCAGAGTATAATAATAACAATGGCTATTAATGAATAAGCTTAGTAATTTTACTAAAAAACTAGAAACATTACAAGAAGCTTTAATAGCTAATAATGACAAAGACTGTATACACGGTGATGGAGAAACTTTTGTTGATAATGATGATTTTCCTATAAAACACAATTTCTCTGATCAATTATACATGAGAGAAATGAAAATGAAAGCAGGAACCTTTGTTGTAAGTGCTATGCATCATACGGATCATTTTTGGTTTTTAATGACTGGTAGAATACTAGTAACAACGGACGGCGAAACAGTGGAGCATATAGCACCTTGCTTCGAAAAGTCTATTAAAGGAGCTAAAAGATTTATAGCATGCGTAGAGGATTGTGTATTTATAAACGTACATAAAAACCCTTCTAACACTAAAGACTTAGATAAAATAGAAAAAAACTTATATTCTTTTACTATAGAAGAGTATATAAATAAAGAAAAATAATATGGCAGGAATAGTAACAGCCGGTATAATCGGAGGCGTAGGATCTATAGTGGGAGGCATTTTTGGAGCAAGCTCAGCTAAAAAAAGAGCAAGAGCAGCAGCTAAAGAAAAAGCTAGACTACAAAGAAAATTAAATCACTTAGAAGCTAATAGACAAGAAGTAATAAATCCGTACGCAGGAGTAACAGATCTTAGTAGCATGATGGGAAACCCAATGGCTACTTTGTCAGTCGCTACTGGCGCTGCTGAAATGAAAATAGAACAAGCAGACATTTCGTTAGCAAACACCTTAGACACTATAAGAGCAACCGGAGGAGGAGCTGGTGGAGCCACTGCTTTAGCTCAAGCTGCC
>Ga0209502_10001225_pt1 | contig 24422 bp, 38 predicted proteins | sample ArcticOcean_MG_C_10_FD_187442 | JGI IMG/M metagenome (GOLD analysis project Ga0209502, IMG submission 187442) | Marine microbial communities from western Arctic Ocean - ArcticOcean_MG_CB11_90 (SPAdes) (version 2) | ecosystem: Environmental > Aquatic > Marine > Oceanic | place: Arctic Ocean... | reverse complement strand
TGGTGGACTTTCAGAGATTTGGCTACGCACCCAACTTCGATCGTTCCAAATAATATTAGCACTTATAATCAGCCATTAGAAATTTAAATAACAGTATAGAAAGAACAATCCAAACAGGAATTAGAATGGCGACAGAACAAAAAAAGAGTTGGTTAAAGAGTAACATAGTAATGATCCCAGTTGTTGCTTCAATACTAGTTGGGTCATTCACAGGTGTGAGATATGTGGTAACACTGACTGACACAATCAACGCAAACAAGATTGAGATATCAAACATGCAAAGAGACATGTCAGTCATAAGAGATTCAAACACTGATCTAAAACAGCGTCTGGCAAGGGCAGAAGGTACTTGGGAGATGGCCGAGAACCTGTACAGAGAACTAGCAGAGAAAGTGCGTGACATGGCTTGGGACATTAAGGATCTTAGCAGAGAAGTAACTGGAAACTAACATGGAATTCAAAAGACTTGCAGGTGCAATACTTCTTTCAGTGTTGGTGTTGGTGCTATGGATGAAATACACACCAGCCGAAGCACGTAATGAATACCTAAATGACGGATTCAACCGTTGCCAATATGGTTCTTTTGATGTGTCCACAGAGTACAGTCAAGACGACACAGATTACAGACACTACTCGCCCAGCAACGACTACGATAATTACAGCGATAGAAAAAGCCTAAGATTCAGTTTCAGAAAGTTTTTGGGTGTGAGCAAAAGAGACTGTGATGAAGTGAACGAAATACAGAAAGAGAACGCAAACCTGAGACAGGAACTTGAGATGTTGAAAGTGTGTCAGAGATATGCGGACAGACCACTACCGCCACAGTTCGCCACAGTGGAGAAACACTGCAAAGGTCTGAGAGCAAGACCGGTCAGAGAAAAAAATCAAGATCCTTTATGGGATGAAATGAAGAAGGACTACATGGAAAAGAACCCAGGCGCAGATGTGTACGATGCTTCAAAGTACAATCCACCAGTTGAGAAGAATCCACCACTTAAGATACCCAAGTATCTAACAGAAGAACTTCCAGTACCCACAGAGTAACAGCTAACTACTTGTGTTGACAATAACGTTAACAACAATAACCAAAAGAAGAGACAACAACAATATGAGTACACTAAAAGGAAAAGTAAAATGGTTCAATGGCACTAAAGGCTTTGGATTCATTGAGAGAGAAGACAAGGAAAAAGACGTGTTCGTACATGTTTCAGCTGTGAGAGACGCAGGACTGGATTACTTGAACGAAGGCGATGAGATGAGTTTTGAAGTAGAAGATGGCCCAAAAGGTCCAAATGCAACAAGTTTGCAAAAAATCTAATCCACAATATCATTAACATACAGACATCGGCACAGCCAATAAAAGGTTGATCCACGTCCGATGTCTGTGCTAAAATACAGCATGGATCGAACTGTAGAAGTGGCAACCACATACAACCAGCAGTACTACGATATCATTGGTAAAAGAATGGTAGAGTCGTTTGTAAAATACTGGCCCAAACACATCAAACTACACGTTTACTGGCAGGAAGCAGAGCCGGAGATCATGGCGGACAACATAGTTTACCATGAGCTGTACAAGGTGCAACCACAACTGAAGCAGTGGGTGGACCAACACACAGACAAGAAGTACCACGGTTGGAGGGAAGACAGGAACAAGTTCGTGTGGAAGAACGACGGAGTCAAATTCTCACACAAGGTGTTCGCACAGACACACAGGATCAAGAACAGCACAGCAGACATACTTCTGTATTCAGATGCAGACACACTGTACCATGCGGAACCGGACCTGGGTTACCTGAGTGAGATATGTCCAGCGGACAGCCTATGCACATTCTTTGACAGGCCAAAGTTCAGAGACGAGACAGGATTCTACATGCACAATCCACAGCACCCTAGAGCGAAGGAATGGGCCAACAGGCTAGAAGAGATCTATCTGTCAGGTGAGGTGTGGACATACGAGAAAGACAGGGCGGCGGACCAATACACAATGGCATTTGGCAGACAGCACTTCTTTTTCTGCAAACAGATGGACCTGATGAAATATCACAAGGACATGGATCCAAAGGATCCTGTGCCGACATCACCATTGAATAAATTTTTAAAACATCTAAAAGGAGAGAAGAAGACATCATGATAAAATATCCACTGGCATTCTCAACATGGGGAACAGAAGAAGTAGAAGCAATACAACGTGTCATAGAAACAGACATGTACACCATGGGCAAACACGTGAAACAGTTTGAACAGGAGTTCGCGGAATACTTTGGATCTCCACATGCTGTGATGGTCAACTCTGGATCCAGTGCCAACCTATTGATGTTGAGCCTACTGAAATGGAAATACAAATTAAAGGGTGACATCATTGTTCCCGTGGTGGGTTGGGCGACAACGTACTTCCCGATTGCACAGAACGGGTTCAGACTGAACTTCGTTGATGTGGATCCAAACACATGGAACATAGATGTGACAAAGATAAGAGACGCAATAACTCCCGAGACCTGTGCAATAATGCCAGTGAACCTTTTGGGGAACAGTTGCGACTACACCGAGATAAAAAAGATATGTGAGGAACATGAGCTCAAGCTGATAGAGGACAACTGTGAATCAATGGGAGCCATGTATGATGGCAAACACACAGGAACGATAGGACTTGCCGGATCATTCTCTTTCTTCTTCTCACACCACATACAGACAATGGAAGGCGGAATGGTCCTTTGCCAAGACAAAGACGACGCCGACTACATGAGATCATTGAGGGCACACGGTTGGGTCAGAGACCTGCCAGCGGACTCTCACCTGTACAAGAAGACAGGCAATGCATTTGATGACAACTTCATATTTGCCACGCCGGGATACAATGTGAGACCACTGGAGATGAGTGGAGCGATAGGATCTGAACAGCTAAAGAAATGGCCACAGATAGAAGCCACACGTATTAATAATGCAAAACATTTTGTTGATCTTTTTAGAGACAAACCTTTCCTGAGGATACAACAGATAGTTGGGGAGAGCAGTTGGTTCACGTTTGGCATTGTGTTAGACGGTAAGCTGAAAGGCCGAAGGGCGGAGATAGTCAAAGCACTAGACGAGGCAGGCATACAGAATAGACCACTTGCGTCAAGGAACTTCCTGAAGCAACCTGTGATGAGAGACCTAGACTACATAGCATCAGGCGAGATGACTGCGGCCGATGACATACACGACAACGGATTCTTTGTTGGTAACGGTAGCAAAGACATCAGAGACGAACTAGACCAGTTGTACACCACAATAGTCAAATTTGTAAAATGAAAAAACTTACAATAGTAACCACATACGGAACCAAGTATTGGCCATTGCCGGTGCAGAAAGGCCTCAAGACCATTGAGCAGTTCTGGCCGGAGCATGCGGAGGTTCTTGTGTATCCGGATGACATGTCACAGCAGATGCCGTTGCGTAACACGAAGTACTACGACCTGTGCAAGGAACAGCCGAAGCTACAGGAGTTCATAGACAGGCACAAAGACAATCCCAAGTTCAATCCCAGGATCAAACAGAACGACAAGGAGAAGAAAGACTTCGACAAGAACACACAGATATACATCTATGATGCTGTGCGTTTCAGTTACAAGGTGTTCGCCTGCATAGACGCATGGCAGAAGACCAAACCAGATATGCTTTGGTTCCTGGACGCAGACATAGTCACGTTCGAGAAGATAACAATGGACTGGCTGACACACCTCACTCCAGACGACAAGTTCACATCATATCTTGGTAGACCCAAGAAAGGATTCTCTGAAACCGGTTACTACGCTTTCAACACAGCACACAAACACGCAGGAGAGTTCTTTGAACGTTGGCAGACCTATTACGACAAGGACAGGTTCCTGGAACTTAAAGGATACACAGACAGTTTCACCTTTGATGGTGCAAGGATAGAGCTTGAGAAGGAAGGCAAGATCCAGAACGAGGATCTCAACGATGGTAGATGGGCAGGTGACAGGAGAAGCAGGCACCCATTCATCAACAGTGAGTTGGGACAGTACATGGATCACTTGAAAGGATATGACCGCAAGGCCGCGATGACTTCCAAGAAAAGGGATCTTACCACAAAGCAATCCCACCCATATTGGAAGACCCTGAAAGACTAGGCTCGTAAATATCAACATGAAATCACTTATAACTGGTTGCCAAGGATTCATTGGTAAAAATCTCGCACAGCATTTAAAGAAACAAGGTCACTATGTAGTAGGCATAGACAAGAAACTTAAGGTTGGAGACCCTGTCTTTGTTGACGAGTTCGTAGGACACGACATGGAGCAGAGGATATCAATCGAGAATGATTTTGATAGAGTGTATCATCTATCAGCTGATGTGCCAAACTCTAAAGGAGTTGGTGGAAGTCAGCTGACAACAGGTAGAAGCAATCCTATTCAGACCATCCAAGCAATGGACTTCGCCGCAAAGAACAAGTCGCATTTTGTATATGCGGTGTCGGCAATGATTTACAACACAGAGTACCAAGGACATAACGGTCCTGATCTCAACGAAGATGATCACATATGGCCGGCTCAACCTGCCGGGAACATCTATGGTATGGAAAAATTATACAACATGCAGTTAGCAATAGAGTATGCAAAAAGTTATGACATGAAGATATCGTTACCTATCTTCCATGCCATGTATGGACCACACTGCGATATACTAGAAAATTCAAAAGTGGTAGCGGCAATGTGTGTCAAGATACTGAATGCAGGAGACCCAGGAGAGATAGAAGTTTGGGGGGACGGAACACAGATAAGGTCTTTCTGTTACATAGATGACCTTATGGTTGGTTTGGACAAATTGATAGAACACGATGTACAAAGGCCCATAAACATGGGATCAGATGAAGCAATAACAATGACACAACTCGCAGACATGCTGATAAAGATATCCGGTAAGAAGATTGAAAAGAAATACCTACCGGCCGGACCAGCTGGATGCATGAGACGTAATTCTGATAATACCAAAATACAAAAACTCACAGATTGGAAACCAAGCTATCCTTTAGATCAAGGACTAAAGAACACTTACGAATTCATCAAAGACCAGTTGACAGAAAAATAGAATTGCTGTACAATTAGAGTATATGCCACTTACACCAATAGTAATAGAACAGACATCCAAAGGCGAAAGAAGCTACGATATTTTTAGTAGACTTCTCAAGGATAGAATCATTATGTTGGAAGGACCAATAGAGGAACACACGGCTTCAGTGCTTTGTGCCCAACTATTATTCTTGGAATCACAAGAAGCCGCGAAGGATATCGTTTTGTATATCAATTCGCCAGGCGGACTGGTAACGGCAGGTATGGCTATCTATGATACCATGCAGTATGTTAGATCAGACATACAAACAATAGTAGTGGGCCAGGCTTGTTCTATGGGCTCACTCCTAGCAAGTGCGGGAGCAAAAGGCAAAAGATTTATGTTGCCACACGCAAGGCACATGATACACCAGCCACTGGGCGGGGCAAGTGGACAGGCAACCGATGTTGAGATAAGAGCAAACGAATTGTTGAGATGGAAGAGAGAGCTTACGGAAATTTACGAGAAGACAACAGGACAACCTCTACAAAAATTAAAAGACGATATGGAACGAGACAAGTTCATGAACGCAGAAGAAGCCGTTGCATATGGGTTAGTTGACAAAATAATTACAACCAGAGACGACGACAACAAGGAATAACATGACAGATGATAGATCAGAAGACGCAAGTTACGAAAACGAAGTTAAGATCGACCCCACTCCAATGGTACAGATCAGCCTCAAAGAGTATGACAAGTTGAAAGAGAAACAACATTACATCACTGACAAGGGTTGTATTGATATCATAGACAACATAGAAAGACTCACGAGAGCATTGAGAAAACATATTGTTCGAACAGATATAGAATAATTACTAGTATGTTTTACTTTTGGCATACACTAATCATAGCCACGTTCATTGCAGTGGCATACTACTTGGGATATCAGTATGGTAGTAAAAAGCCAAAGTCAAAGAAACTACAACCTCACTCCAAGTAGTAGATCTTAACAAAATTTACAAACTGTGTAGGATATATTAATTTAATATTATTTTTAGGATGGACTTCTCGCCCATGTAGATCTCTGTCTCTGCTTTTGTTTTGATACATTGGTACTTGACGTTCGCATTGTATTGCCTTTCAGCAGTACGTTTACCTCTTAGGCACTTGGCCATTGAGTCTTGTATCCTGTGTTCCTTGATCTCTCCGCCAACAAACATCAATAATGCGAATACTGTTTCTATCATTAGTGTGCGTCTCCGTTGCCGTTTGTGTACTTGATGTCTCTGTCAGCGTCTTTTAGTTTCTCGATGTTGATCACTGCCTTGTCCATCTGCTCATTCAGGAACTCTATGTTTATCTTGTTGTTGGACATCGCATCCAAGTGTTTCTGCATTCTCTCAACACTCTTGTAAAGGTCTTCTATCAACATGAACTGTTCTATGTCCTGTGAACTCTGACCCAACTCACCCCTAGGATACTTGATTCTGAATTCGTTGTTCTTCTCTATGTCTGTCTTCAGTTGCTCTTCTGCGTGTTCTAGATCTTTCTCTAGCGATGCGTTACGCATTTCCAACAGTGTTAGTCTTTCTACCAGTCCGAAGTAGGCCCACACACCAACAGCAACAGCGGCCATGATCGAAAGTAAATTTCTCATTGGCATCGAGATTGATGTATTGTCGCTGATCTTCATCTTTATTTTCTTTTAAGCAGTGCTTTCTTTGCCGCTATTCTTTTCTGTTTAGCAGTCATGGGAGCCTTGCCACCTACCCATGCTTCGTTGACATCCGCAGTAGACTTGTTGTCTGCTTTGTATCTGCCTTTCACTCTTGCACGTTTTGGTTCTGCTGTGGCTTCTACTTTTGTGTCGCCCCCAGCACTGAATATTTCTTTTATCCATTTAAACATCTTATTCTTCCTCTTTTACGTATATCGTTTTTGGAACTGGCTTGTTGCTTACTCTCCTGCTCCTGATATATTTCTTGTTGCCTACTTTGTAAATAATAGGTTTCTTTGGTGTTTCGATAACAAACATCTTGTCGTATGCATCAACCAGATTCTTAATCCATTTGTACATAAGGCTACCTCCATGTCGATTACTTCTTGAAAGGATTTAATCCTTTAAGACCTTTTACTGCACCTTTGGCTTTGCCACCAACTTCTTCGCTGACAGCCTTGCCAAGTTTCTTGGCATTGCCGATAATGTCTGGCATCTTAACCTTAGGCATCTTTGGTAATTTAAATTTCATACTACTTCTCCTTTTTGTATAGAGTCCATGCACCGTAGGCGATTGCTCCCCAGGCCGCTAGTTTTGCCAATGGTCCTGCAATCAATACAACAACGCCTACTGCTATAAGCACTGTGCCATCCCATGATGTTCTTTCGTCTACTCTATCCTTTACCCATTTAATTGGATTCATATTAAATCCTCCTTATTTTAAGTTGTACCCTTATTTACCGATAGATCTTGGTTGACTTTTGTTCAACACCTGTTATTATAGCTGTATATTAAGGTAAATAAGGATATGAAAACATTCGTAACATTAATACTAGCATCAATCCTATTGGTTGGTTGTGCTGTACCAAAGAATCCCACATTAGCTTGGGGAAAGAGATGTACAGTCAGCGGGGAACAAGTAGTTTGGTCTCACCTCTGGGTTTATGACAGAGAAAAAGGTCTGGACGCAACTAAAGAAAACTGTAAGTTGATTGCTGAAAAATAACACCCGGTTACATTTATGAAATCAATACACGGCTCATTGATATTATTATTACTGCTAACATCTTGTGGTAGCATAGGAGCAGTGATAGGCACTGGCACTAGCTCATACGAAACTTATAAAATCGTTGCACAAACCAAAGGTGCTGTTGATCTCAGCTTGTCGGCCAACGATAAGAAGACCACTGACGACAGGATACTATCTTCAATAACAGGATATGACTGCAAAGTCAAAAGAGTGTTAAAGGGAGGGCTAGAAGCCATCTGTGTTTCACTCATACCCGAGTTCATAGGACCAAAACCGAAAGACCCTTCGTAATCATGAATGCAGTTTACACAATAGCAGGTGTAGTAGCAGTATCACTTATACTTGGCGGGATGTCGTTTTTTCTATTGAGAATAATATTTTAAGATTTGTCTTTACACTGTTTGCATTGGCAATCAGGACAGTCCAGGCATTCACCACAAGATCTCTTACAGTGCTGTTCGCACCCACAAAGTTCACAAATGAATTCGATCATCATTTGCCCTCCTCGGTCTTTCCGAGTTCTTTCTTCTCTTGACAAGATGTAGGATCAAACATACAACCTAGTGCAAACGCAATACCTTCTAGGTTTGAAATTGTGGGTTGGGAAATTTGTTCTTTCTCCTCCGGCTGTTGTACTTGTACATTCTTAACTCCACAACCAGAAATACCAAGCACTAATAGTATTAGCACAAGTCCGGTGATGATGTATCTTTCAAGTTCTCTGTCCATAGCTTTATTTACTGCAGGTTGTAATTGGTAATATAATGGTATTAAGTTATTAGCTTTTTTGGAAGCCCTTGGCAATCTTGCCACTGTTTGGTCCTTGCTTGATCACATATTCCTGTGTACCATTCGCACCGACCTCTACCTCTTTACGTAAAGTCTTGAACAGGAGTTTTTCTTTAGATGCTCTCTGTTGTTTTGCTATTGCTTCGTTTATTGCTTTTGAATCTCTCATAACTTTATTGTATAAGATATTTATGTGTTGTCAACAGGGCTGATATGCGTATAGAACATAGGTATGTTTAAACACCGTTAAGTGTGTATATTACGACAAATGTACAACTGCTCCAGGCCTGGCTTTACCATGCGTGTACACAGCTCTGTGTAGCTCTAAGTGGCATGTACGACTTAGTTTAAAAGGTAGACACAAAGATGTTTGTAGTATATTATTATGTTGTGTTAACGGAGGCCCCTTTAGCTCATCTGGTAGAGCAACTGATTTGTAATCAGTAGGTGGTCTGTTCGACTCGGACAAGGGGCACCACTAACACAGAACCTCAAAACAAACTCTATGATGACTTTTTTGGTAATAGTGGTTGTTTTGGTAAATTTGGTATGTTTGGGGGATTAGCTCATCTGGGAGAGCGCCTGATTTGCATTCAGGAGGTAGCAGGTTCGATCCCTGTATCCTCCACCAAATACAAAGTGGGGGTGTAGCTCAGTTGGTTAGAGCGATCGCCTGTCACGCGATAGGTCGAGGGTTCGAGTCCCTTCACTCCCGCCACTTAAGGTCCCTTCGTCTATCGGTTAGGACAGCTGGTTTTCATCCTGCAAAGGGGAGTTCGATTCTCCCAGGGACCGCCACTAACAGGTGCCCGTAGTTCAGTTGGATAGAATGTTGGTTTCCTAAACCGAAGGTCGCATGTTCGAATCATGCCGGGCACACCAATATGACACATTAAGTAGTAATATGAAAATTAAAATTGTGTATACAGACAACAACTGTATTGATATTCAATTAAACAACTCCGGTACTATTTCTAAATGGTTTGAACATTGTAAAAAAATTAACGACAAGTATGGATACAGTTGTACCGGCAACTTGTCAGCAATTCACACAAACAACTTGTCACCAATTCAAACAAACAAAGTAAAAGACAGCAAGGAAAGAGCAGGTGACGTTTATCAGGTACTGCTTGATACCGTAGCCAAAATAAAAGAAAGTGGCAAAACTTTGTCATTTACTGTCCCTGACAATTTTACTCATGATCAAACAATATTAAACGACGTCCACCGGTACTACACCGATAACGCTGTGCTTACTACCCCGGGATCGGACTTTTTTAAATTGATATCAATGCTGAATTATTGTGTTCATGAATTAGAAGATCTAACAGAAAATACTTCTAACAAAGAGTTTGTTGACGAGTTTGATCTTGAAACCCTGTGGCTGTGCTGTGGAAGACATCCGGTTCCCATGGATTGTTGGATTAACTTCAATACTGTTGAACAAAAAGAAAACTATAATTTTTTTGATTACGATTACGATTATACGGTTAGACTTGATAGATCTATTTTGGGAAAATGTGTCCTGCAGGCATTCCAAGACGACGATGATCCGGGCGCCAAAGACTGTACAGGACGCTTGGGATCTTTTGGTGGATTCTTCATAGATAAAAGAAAAGACCGTAAAACATTATACCAATCCTCCCGTTTTAAAAATTGGTGTTCAAAATACGAAACAACCCCCGCGGAGTTACCTCTGGAGTTTGTAATAGGTTATGTAAGCCATTCAGATCTGCCACTGACCGAGTACTCGGAAAAACAATTAAAGAGCATGGAGTTTATAGTATAATGAAACACGGATACTACAACGATAGAGGACTACCAGAATCAGAACACGGATACAGGTGTCGGTCATGGGATCCTATGCCGGATGGCAAGAAGAATGTTGTAGTGCTTGGGTGCTCTCACACGTTTGGACAAGGTAGCAATGATAACGAACACTGGGTACATTTCCTATCACAACACAACACAACTAGATTAAGGTATTGGAACCTGGGACAACCTGGTGCAAGTGCTGACAAGATTGTACGTATATTATATGGGTGTGAGCAACTCATTGACCCCAGGATAGTAATCGTGTGTTGGCCAGCATGGAGTCGTAGGGAACGGCTAGGGAGTCATACAAAAAATTTAATAGGAAGTAACGAGGAGCTGAAGTTTGAGAATGATGAGACCGACAAAAATAATTTCCTCAAGAATGTTTTCTTCGTTGAGAAGTATGCTGAAAGGAACAACTGCAAGGTGTTCCATTGTTTCGCACAAGATCCGTATCACAAACACATACCAACACTTAATGTACTCGAGGAGTACACAATCAAGAACTGCTGGCCGTATTGGGATAAGTTCACAGCAAGAGATCTACATTCCGAACCCAGTCTTGCCAGGGACGGAGAACACTATGGTGTTGAACACCACGAACGTTTTGCCAAACTGTTCCTAGAAAGATTTGGTGCTAAAATCAAGTAGTAAATGGGTACCTACAAGCGGATCTGTGCTGACACGCTCCAATAAACTTTTGAACTGGTCCAACTTTATAAACGTTTGATGCTTGAAATCAATGTTAGTATTCCAGTTTTCGATCCTGTTAAAGTATACCTCGTCCACCCCATACCGGCGACCCAGTTTCAACATCTCTTCTAGCTCGTGCCAGTTGTCCTGCTGTACAACCATGTGCAGGTTAAATTGGAAATCGTGCTTCTGTTTCTGTTCGGCCATGCATTCCAGGCCCTCGATGATCTTATCCCATCTACCTCCCAGTCTAAGTTTCTCATATGTTTCTTTGGATGCTCCGTCTATGCTTACTCCCAACTCTTGCAGGTTGTTGATAACGTGTGGCACTGTGTTGTAGAACTCCTTGAACATGAGTCCATTGGTCAACATTGAATACTTAATGTTGTCCTTCACGGGTGTGTTCTCCATAAAATGTCTGTACACGTGTGAAGCGAACGGATCACCGTCTGAGCCTATATGCACCTGTACATCCTGTTCACAGGTGTGTAACCATGTGTTTACTTTGTCTGCTAACAATTTTCTCCTATCGAACTCCTTGCCTTCCTTGTGGAATATCAACCCTGTACGACAGCTAGGACATCGCAAGTTGCACGATTCGTCAAAGGCCAGCCTGAGGTGTTTTATACCACTGGTGGGCTCGTCGAACCAGTTGGTCTTGATGTATGAACACTGATGCTCGTTGCAGTAACGATACGTGCCGTCAGTGATGGAACTCTGTAGATGTTGGTGCATGTCACTGCCGATGATCTCCTCCAGTGACTTTATCTGTAGGTTGCCTATGCTCTGTGGCAACCAACTGATACACTCACAGGCATAACACGAACCCTGCTTGTCGATCAGTATGGTATCGAATGGACGTGGACACAGGCTCTTGATCTTTAGATCTTTCTTGGTGTTGATGTTGTACTGGTCGAACAGCCTCGGGTTTATCATCTTATCTGGTCTCCCACTAAGATTGCCCCGTCGGTTAGTATCTCACACCTGATCCCGCCCTTGCGTAAAAATTCTTTTATAATGTCGTCTCTGTGCAATTTTTCTGCGAGGTGTCGGCAAGGCCTGCACAAGTCGATCACTTCCAGTTGCACGTGTCCAATGTCTATCCTCTTCCCCACCAGCTCGTTCAACTTAATGCCCTTGGTTACAATGTTTCGCCTGAAGTCTATGTATGGAATATTAAGTCCGTATTTCTTATTGTACTCGTCTATGCTTTCACTCTCAATTATGGTGAGGTGACAGAAAGGATCATTGAAGTCCCTGGAATGTCTGTCTCCTACTGCACCTTTACCAGCAACCAATTGGAGGCCATCCACTTCCACAATCTCTGTGTTATTGTGTTCTGCAATTCCAAGTTTGATTATCATACACGTAATTATTGCACAGCAAGGGTGCCTGGAAAATTTTATGTTTTTATTTTTCGGCGTAAACGATTCTTTGGAATATCTATGTCTCTTCTATCACAAGCGTCAGATATAACACACTCATCGCAATTTGGTGTCCTAGATCTGCACACGTATTTGGCATGTGTTATCAACCACATGTGTGCGCCATACTTGTATTCGTTTGGTGTTGTGTTGTTTACTGTTATCGAAGCTTTGCCCTCGTCCAAACTATCCGCCCATCCTAGTCTCCACAGCATTCTAAACACGTGTGTGTCTACTGCTATGTGAGGTTCTCCGAATACAAACCTCATAACGATGTCTGAACTCTTACGCCCTACTCCCGGAAGAGTCATTAATTCTTTTTGTGTTTGTGGCACCCGACCATTAAATGTTTCCAACAACATCTTACTAGTGGCTAGAATGTTTTTTGATTTTGCATTGAACAGTCCGGCAGGTTTAATGGCTTCTATTATCTGATCTTGTGAAAGTTTAAGCATGTCCCATGGTGTGCTGGCCGATGAAAACAATTGCCTACAAGCAACTGCTGTTCTTTTGTCCTGTGATTGTGCTGACAGCATTACTCCTATAAGGCTGGTGTATGCTTTCGAATATATTTTAGCTTTGGGTTTTTTATTAGCGTAGTCTGGGTATAGAGAACTTAACTTCTTGTATATGTAATCGATGTCATTACTGTTCTTCATCAGAGTGCAGTTCGTTTAGCAGTTTCCTCAACTGACTGCCTTCTGCTGTGCCTTTAATCTTGACACCCATTGTGTCTCCCTTTCTAGGATCCGGTAATGGATTAGCTTTGGGAGTTCCGGCTGTGTCTGCTGTTACTTTTGAAGTTTGTTTTAGTGAATCATAAATCTTGTTCTTACCGGCTTGGTTGTAGCTCTGAGATTCTTCCTCATCGAGACTACTGATCCTCAGACTATCTACATTGAATTCCAAGTCTACCTTCTGTCCAACACCGGAACTGGATCTGGTCTTCATGAACTGTATCTGATATCTTCCACGTTCCTTCATTGCTCTACTTGTAAAGATACCTATCACGTTATCTGCTGTCTGTATCTTGGATAGTCCACCTGAGATGTGAGAGTGATCAAACTCTATCTCCTCCACAGATGCCCTGTTCAACTGTGACGCTGTGGCCAACACACATTGTTTCTCAACAACCAAGTTTCTCAATTCCTCAGACACGTACTTGTCTTTGATGAACAAGTCTGCTGGCGATATACGTTTGCTCTTAGGCATCATTAGATCCAAGTAGTCAATCAGTATGCAGTCTATTTTCTTCTTTGATTTTAATTCTAGTTCCTTGAGATACGTTCTTATGTCTAGCACGTTACTACCACTTGGCAAGTACTTGATCTGCAAGTTACCTGACTTCTTGGCCAACATCCTAACTTTTATTTCAACGTCATCGAGATTCTTCATTACTGATTTAGTGGGAATGTTAGTCATCATTGCATCTAGCCTCATTGCCGTAAGTGCCTCAGATAATTCAAAAGAGATGTAGCAAACATTCAATCCGGCTGTTGCCCAGTTGACTGCGAGATTCTGCAAGAACAAACTCTTACCTGCTCCCGAACCTCCTGCAAAGATATTCAACTCTCCTCTGTTGAATCCTCCAAACAGTTTCTTATCAAGACTAGCCCATCCTGTGCTTATCTGTCCGTTGTTGTCTTTTAATGCTTGTAGTCTACCCTTCGGGTCTTCAAAGTAATCTGTACCAAGATCTCTAGTGAGTCCAACACTGACAGCTTCCTTGACCATGTCCTCCACTGGACCGTAGTCACCCTTCTCTAAAAGATCAGCGGATGAAAGAATTGCCTGCTCTAGTGCTTTGTGTCTAGAAAATGTTTCAAACTCATCCAGCAACCAGTTGAAGTGTGCTGGGTCTAGATCCTTTGCTTGTTTCAGTTGTATCTCGTGTGATGCATTCACTTGTTCTACTTCTGGCATCACCTTGTATTCTTCCATGTAGTCCTTGACGAACTTGGCGATGGGTTGCAACTTACGATCAAAGGCCTCGGGTTTGAATATATTCTGTGCCCTCGCAAATGATTCAGCATCGGCCAACAACATCTCGATGTACAATTTCTGCACGTCAAAAGAATAGTTCTTTGCCTGGTGTTGCGGTTCGTTGTTGTTATTGTACTCAGCCATTTTTTACTCCACACTGTATTTTACAACATTCATGAGCAGAAGTAAATTGTTTTGTTGAAGCAAAGAACTCTTTTATGCTGTTGTTTTCTAGTATTTGGTTTAATGTGTTGTCTTTTATGTTAAACGGTTTTTGTTTTGGCGAGAACACCGATTTATATCTGTATCTGTATCCGCCCATCCAACAACACGGGTAGAAGTCCCCCTCGGCATCGATGTATAAACTACTAGTTGGTAAATCATTCTTTAGACAAGAAGGAGACATGCCAGACTCATATTTTGTATCTATCAGTACTGCTTTTTGATGTTCATGATAAATGTCGACATGTTCCTTATCGGGCATTAGGTCTTTTTTACCCAACCATCTATCACTGGGTAATAATTTGAATTCATCAAATCCTAGTTCCTCACTTAAATTTTTAGCATCATGAATCTGGTGTTGATTGTGTTTAAACGGAATGAATTGCCAAATCATTTTAAAGTCTTTGTCTTTTAATGTTTTTACAGCTGTCATTATTGAATCCCATTTAGCATTCTTCCTGTACAGGTGATTGGTATCCTCCAGTCCGTCTAGTGCAAATGTGATACAATCATCCTTTGTTAAAATATTTTTAAGCTTCTGCCACCATGCTTTTGTTTTTGCAGAACCGTTAGTGTGTATATGTAGACTACAATTATTATCTTTGAATTTTTTACAGAGATCTAGGAATTCAGAATGATATATTGGATCACCGTTATTACCGCACAGACTTATACTAGCATTAACACCTATGAAATTTACAATATTATCAACATTGATTTCATGTAAATTTCTTTTTTTAAATGTTTCGTAGAACCAAGACCTATCGCATAGTGGACATTCCAAGGTACATTTACTGGTTGGCTCTATGTGAAAACTAACCATACATTTTTCTCTTTAAATCTATCTTCAGTTTACTTCGCTCTGTTGTTTTTAGTATTGATTGTATAGTAAACAGCCTACCGTATTTTAACACAGCATCAGCCACGTCGTCAACTCCATCTTCCCATTCTGGAAATGCAACGCTCCATCCAAATTCTGTTGCCTGATTGATCAGTTTCTCTCCCGGTGCATCTCTGTCTGGTACTACGATTATCTGTCTACCTAGACCTTCTATCAGCTCTCGCTGTGTATCATTTATCTCCGATCCTAGTATGCTTACTCCAGAAACGGTAATTGCATCAAACGGTCCTTCTGTTACCAGTACAAACTTCCTTGACCAATCTTGTGCGTCCATGTTGAACACATAGCCAGGTTGTACGTCTGTGTAGTATTTGACCTTGGTAGACTGCTCAAACATCCTGCCTGAGAATCCCACTATGTCACCCCTCCAGTAAAACGGTATCAGTAATCTTTTGTCCACGTCCCACCTCTTGTTTGTGGAATACATGAAGTCATACCAGTCAGCACCGATACCCCTTCCTTCCAGGTACTTCAATAGTTTGTCTATAGATTCTGATTCTTCAGGTCTCAATACTTCTTCCATCATCCTCTCTAACCAGTATTCTAATTTTCTAGTTGCCATTGGTAAGTCTCTTTTTTCAAATGTGACAAATTTCTTCTTCTCATATTTCACATCACCTTCCTCTTCACGCATGGCCTCTATGGCCATCTTCCTTATGGTATCGTCTGCTATTCCGATGTAGCCCATGAATGTTCTCATCTTCTGGTTCAGCTTACGCCCTGTCACATAGTTTGCTTTGAACCCACAGTTAAAACAATGGAAAGATATTGTGCCATCGGCACTAGTCATTATGCCACCACGTTTCTTTTTGTCTGCTGACTCTCCGTTGTGTACACAACAGGGTGCATTGAAACTTATCCAACCACTGGGTGTTTTCTTTCGACCCGCAGGTAGCGAAGTCAGAATTGTATTCTGTATCAAGTTCATTAACTATATTTTACTGTCTATATAGGATTTTGTCAACTAGGCCGGTGTTGCTAGGATCATTGTCCCAAGTAAATCTCACACTTTGGAAGACACCTGTGAAGTTAAAATTGGTAACAGTGCTTGAACTTGAGAAGATATTAGTTGCACTAGCTTCTCCGTCCATGGTAATATCAAAATAATCGTTTGCTGAACTTGGACTAGATGACATTGTGCCCTGCACTTTAAGTGTACCTGTAAAACTACCTCTGGTGTACACTGCGATTGTGTGTAATGCTTTGTTGTTATTGATACCCGGTCTGGCATCAATATTGCTCGATGTGTTGGCTAATGATTTAGAATCAGCTGTTGCTGTGAAACCTGTAATCGATGTGCTGGCAGTGAATTGCGGATAAGCACCATCCAGTATTTCTATTGTACCAGAGGCCGCGTATCCTGTGTCAGCGTATGTAACTTCTCTGCTACCATCTGATTTAACTTCACGTACAGCAAAGTTGTAGAATCCAGAGTTCAATGGCAACAAGTCACCTTCTGTTATTGTGGTACTAGCATCACCTTTTGTGCTGACTGTTGAGCCGTCATCTAATATTGTAAGTGTCTTTGTGATCACTGACTTCTTGCTTTCAGTGTCAACAACATTTAATTCGTAGGTCTTTGTAGTGATATCCTGTGCTTTTTGATCCTCGTTTTTAAACGTGAATGTGACTGGGTTCGATACTCCCCTATGAAGCGTTAATCGTCTATCGTACACTTGTGAGTTCCTTCCGTGATAACCACTTACATAAGCGATTACCAAGTTGTTTATTAAATACCTTTGTACTGTTTGCATAATACATATTTAACAGTATTTATAGATAGATTATGAATGAAATTTTTAACACGTTAAGAGACAAGTTCCCTTTTTTAAGCCTTATACGAAAGGGAGACCTAGAATACGTAGGCATAGTGCAGAACGAGGACACCAATGTGATCAGCTTCTATGATTATGGTAGATTGTATTCTCCACAGGACAAGATGACGTTCTTGAAATACGGTGAAAGCTGGTGGCACGAATCCAACAGGAAAATACCCATAAACATATTCCTCAAGGGTGACTTCCGTTACTTCCGTACAACACTGGTTACGCTGAACTCTAAAGATATAGAGATAGTGCATGGACCAACTGTTAGACTTTCTGATATTTCAAAAAAGAGGGTGAAGAGACGAACTATTCAATTGGTTAGACGTCCCGTTTAAACTTTTCCGTTTTTATTAATATACTTTGCGTAATATATCGTCAATGGATTGTCCGCTTGATAAGGGCAATCATGTGAAGGCATCTTGTATATTTTCTTTTTAAGTTTTTTGGGATTTTTCTTTTTACGTTTCTGATGTTGCATCAAAACTATATTTAGCTTTGGTCAGCAAATTCATCTGAACAACGATAGCCTGGCCATAAGCAACAGCATGTGACTTCTTGAAGAAATAAGACCCGTCTGTGGGTTTAACCCATACTTGTTTTACTATCTCGTCCCACTCTTTGTACATTAATTGTCTCTTGGCAGGACGTATGATTGCAAGTACAGCCGCAAGTTGTTCAATGGTCCTTGGCTCTAACTTAGACACTATGTTATAATGGCCATTTAGGTGGAAAAGGTTTTCAACCACTTTTGGATCTTTCAACATGTCCCAATCAGGTTCCTGTATCATTAACTCAACAAGTTCTTGCTCTGATTTAACTTCTTTGTATATGTTTACATTGAGGCAGTCGATCTTAAAGTAGCCCCTATCTTCTGCTTTCTTGTAATCCAATGAGGCGTGTCCGGTAACAGGATGTTCTGGTATAGCATGGAAGTAAACTCCTGTCTTGTGTTTCTCTGTTTTGTCTTCTTTGATCATTGATGCAGGTGTGTGCTTGAACAGTTTTAATGTTCCGTCTCTGTCAAAAAAATCTATGTCTACGTCAGGCATTAGTGTATACTTCCTTTGTCTTTCTCATTGTGTTTGATAAACTCTTCCCTTGACCCTGGTTGCAATAAATCTATCACATCTAGTAATGCTCTGTATCCTGCACTGTTTATCATTGCTGTGTCCATCTTTGGTACTAATATCTTTCTTATGTCTCCGCCTTTGCTTATTATAACACAACTGTCACCGTCAACGAAATCTAATTCATCACTATGGTCAACATCTATCTTAGACAATCTTTGCCTCCTTGGCTGTGTCCTGCACAAGCATGTGATCGGCCGGGTAACTCTTAAATTTGTTTGCCCAGTACTCTGGATTTATAAATCTCTGTGTCATTTGTAATTGTTCGTCGCTAAACGATTTTAACATTTTTTTCCCTGCGTTGCAACCTAGCAACAACCATGGACTTATTTTTCCTTGCTGTATGTGTTGCACTGCCCTGTTAGTGTTCACAAGTCTGAAGTAATCTGACCACTGTGCATTTTGTTCTTCAGCCCAGTCCATCATTGTTGCAATACTTCTTTGTAGTGACGCTTCGACTGGTTCGCCTTTCAAGGCATCAATCAGGTATGCTTCATACAAATCATCTCTCGCCCAATGATCAAGTTTGACCTTTGAGTGTAACACGTAGTCTATGTATTTCTCTGGGTACAGTGGGTTAATGTGCATGATGTATCTTCCAAACTTAACAAACGCATTGTAGTAAGCACTGTCAACGAAATCATCATATGTACGTGGTTTGCTGTTGTGTTGATGTATCTGATAGAATCTTTGGAACACCATGAAAGCGTTCACCACCCACTTCTCATCTCGCTGTAGGTGTCTTCTCTTTGGTTCGCAAAGGTGAACTTGAAGTGTTCTCTCTTTTGCAAATGTCTTGTCGCAGTAGGTACACTTATTTAGATTCGATGCCATGTGCCTCTATCAGTTCCTCTAGTTCTCTGTCTGTGATAATTTTGTCTAACACTTCTAGGTCAGTTTCTTTCCAGTTAGGATAGATCTGCATAAGTTTCTTTAATGATTTATTCGCCACACGTTTCATTGGTTTGATCCACGGATGGAACTGTTGTGTCTCGGCCCCACACATAGCAGTCAGTATCCATAATAATTTTTTGTGCTTTGATCCCAGTGTAAAGCAGTGCTTGTTAACACATTCATTCACCATCTCAACATAGTGCTCCACATAGAAAGTATCCTTGGAGGATACACTCGAAACATATCTCATCAGCATGTACGGGGAATACAATGACTTCTCATGGTCGTCGATCCTGTCGAAGTAGTCCTTGTTTCGGAAGTCAACGGCTTTGAGACCGTTCCGTAATTCAAAAAACTTTCTCTTACTTTTTTCTGCTGGCATATTTTAATCCAAACATTGTACATTCTTTTGCTGTTACAAATGTTAATTGTATTTTATTATTCATGTGTTTCATACCTGAAATTTGTAGTTTAGTTTCCCCTAGCCAATCAAAGAAGTCTACCACCCAGTTCTTGTCCATCCATACAGGAGTTCCATCACTGGTGATGATTACTGGTGCTTTGATTTTAATTGATTTTCTACCAGACGTCGCCATAGTCCACCTGTTCACACTGTCTTGAAATGTCTTTTACGAAATAAGCACATATAGGTTTAGGTCCATTGGTCAACGGAACCGCTAACATCTGTCCTGATTTAATTTTTGGGAAGTACCATTTGACTTCTGTGTATATGTCCACAACGTCTATGGGATAGAAGTCCGGTTTTGGACTTGACAGTGGATTGAACGTGAATGCATCAAACCCTCTATCGTTCAAACTTGTTATAGGTAACACGTGCATCTCTGGTTGTCCCTGCTCGCCTATCAACATCTTCCAATCCAAGGGCATCTTGATCTTGTGTTGACCGATCTGTAGAACCGCCGCCGGGGCATTGAAACTCTCTAAAAATATTAAGGGTATGTAGAAGAAGTCCGGATTGCCTGGATCTGAATTGTCTAGAACCGCAAACCTCAGGTTCTCGTCCACCCATTCGGGTATCTTCTCTATGCTGTATGCTCTGTCATCAAGTGTAAGGATTTTCATAATTTACTTTCTCTATATTATACGGGTAATTGGCCTCTTTGTAAAACTTTTTCCTTGCCGTTAAGTGTCTTTTCGCAAACTTGCAACTGCTGGTAATATCCCATATCTGCACGTTCTCCTTGTCTTTGGCCTTTCTTATGCCCCTCCCTATGCTCTGTATCACACGGACGAACGACTTGCCAGGCTCTATGAGAACAAGATTAAAAATACGAGGAATGTTAATACCAACACTGGCAACTCCATATGTGGCGATAATAATTTTATTTGTTGCAGTAGATACTTCATCATATTGCTCCTTCCTGTCTACGTTTTTAGTTGATCCAGATACAAAAACTGAACCCTCTAGTTGTTCCTGTAATATTTCTCCTGCTGATATCCTATCAACCAGTACCAATGTGTTGCCTGATGTAGACACATCTTTTATAGTTTTCGCCACCCAAGCCATTCTGACCTTGTCTGTTGTGAGCCATTTAAGTTCTTCTGCATATGTTTTGAACTGTGGATGATCTTGTGTCTGTAAAACATTCACGTGACAGTTTGCAAGTACCCCCTTGTCTTGTAGTTCACTGGCTTGTATTCTGTGTGTGACATCTCCTATGCTACATTTCAGTCCCATGAACTCGTAATCTGCTTTTGGTACTGTACCGGTCAGTCCCCAACGTATGCCACAGTGTGCAAATGGTCCGGTCAATAATCTTTTAAGCACATCTGCTTTGGCCATGTGTACCTCATCTATTATCACTGTGTTGATTCCTTTTATTGCTTCTGCAAATGCTTCTGAATGCTCGTCCTTGCTTTTCTTTTCTAATACATTTAATGATTGCCAGGTTGCGATAGTGTTGAACCTGCCCAGTTCTTTCCTGTCTCCGTAGTACACGCCAACATCTAGATTACATGCAACAAAGTCTTCCTCGGTCTGCGTCACTAGACTTTTATTTGGCACTATGGTCAGTGTACGTCCATAGGGTTCAACCAGTTGACACAATGCCGCAGTGATGATTGTCTTACCTGCTCCTGTGGCAATCTCTTGTATGCACTGGGGATTTTCTATAAATTTGTTTACTGTCTCTACTTGATAATCTCTTAATTCAATAGGTTGGCCAGCCATTGGATGATTAACAGGCCATGTGATGTGCGATAGGTAATCCTTGTCTATTGTTTTGAATTCAAAGTTGTGTTGCTCTCTGTGATCTTCAAATTCCACATACACACCGCCATCTTCTAGTATGGGAAGTATTTGGTCAACCAGGTTAAGATAGGTTGTACCACCCAAACCAAAGAATGATACTTTGCCGTCCCATCTGCCTAGCTTGACTGCTGGAAGATGTCTTGCATATGGTATCTCATATTTGAATTTGTTGGATAGCCTCTTCCTCCACTCCAGAGAAAGATTCTCGAACTTGACGTTCACTTCATCTTTTATTACTAATTTACACGAACTCATACCAATTTAAAATAACTTTGTAATTTATTTTTTAAGTACGCAAATTCTGAGCGATTGCTTAATTTTTCTAATATCATAGTATCAGTATCTTTGGGCCAGACATCTATATGTAAAACTGTTTTTAAATTTAATAGTTTTGCTGTGTTTTTACTAAACTTTGAAATCACTTCATCAAAAATTTTTTCTGATTTTTTTGTAACAAGAAATACTTGAGATATTCCCTGACATTTTAGAAATATATTTTTATTTTCTTTAAGAAAATGATTAGTGGCATCTAATACACCTTTTATATAGGAATAATCATCTACACAAATTATAGTATCATCGTTAATATGTAATTTACATTTTTTAAAATCATTAATAGCACCATCATATGAATGATCACCATCAATATGTATAAAATTAAAAAAATTTTTTCCTAAATCGTCTGTGTCTAAATTACTACTATCTTTATAAAGTATATTCCACTCTTTTGGATATTTAAATTTCTTGTTTATTTCAATTCCTAGAGACTGCTGAGAATATTTGTGAATCAATGAATAAGTAAGACCTTGGTACACTCCTATTTCCAGACTGTTTTTTGGATTTAAGTTTTTTAAAAATTCATCTAAAAATAACCAGTCCCATATAAGTTTATAAGTTTTGTCGTCATTATTATTTTTCTCAATGAAATTATCATAATTTAAAAATGTTTTCATATTTTCCTTATGTTGTTTTCTAAAAATTTAAAGTCTCACTATTATATGATCATGCCAATCCCAACTACTCGGTTGGTGATCACTATAATACAATTTTTTTGGGAGATTGTCAAGAAGTCTTTTTAGATTATCAGTTCCTGCCGCGTAATAACCACCACCCAGTGCAACTAACGAGGCCTTTGGTTTTATTTTACTCTTGATCATCGCCCTCGGTATCCTGTTCCTCACAAATATAACTTTGGTTTTTTTGTTTATGAACTTGAACTGTTTACTCATTTGGTGCAGTTCAAAAAGATTTTCAAAGAACTCTCTGGATGTGTTGTTATTGAGCATCATCTGTCTTTGATTGTATTCGTTGTCGGCATCTTTCAGGTACACAGGTTCCTTAACATCAAAACCCCACGAGCACTCGGTCAGTATGTCTATACCGTTTGCTTTGAAAACATTCATCCATTCCCAGAATTCTTTCACTTCTTCCGCGGTATCTATTTCGCCACTCACGGGCATTATCAGAGGAAAACAATTTAATTCCAGTAATCCTTTTACAACTTCGTGTTTGTTGAACGTATCGGAATCTATCCATAGCTTGTGGTAGTTGTTGTGTGCTATCTTGTGGCCTACTGTTGTCTCTGCTGGTACACTGATGCTGTTTGTTTTTATACTAAAATTTTTTAACGAATCAACTTGTTCTATTGCCGATCTGTGTTTTAAGTTTTTTTCCCAGTACTGCTGTAAAGAATCCGGAGCATTGTCTAAAAGTATCTCACCGGCAACTAGCCTGGCTGTTGGTTTCCTGTACCCTTGTATTTCCTGTTTGACTGTTTCGTAATCATTCAACAATGTCTCATCTATGAATTTAAAATCGTAACGTACCGCGATAAGTGTCAAGTAGTATGTTGTGACATCTGATTGTAGGAAAGTCCATTTCTTCGCTTCGCCATCATACAGTGCATACCCGCCCGGCAATCCTCTTTTGTCTTTCAGTAATCTGATCAATGTTATAATTTTTTTGTTGTAAGGGAATCTCAGTTCGATCTTTTCCTGCTCCTCGTCATCAATAAATTTCTCTATACTCTTGTCAAAACTGATCACCCTGAACTCGTCCTCGTATTGTGGTTTGTCCAGCAGTGATTTGATGTCCATTCCGTGTGCTTGGAATTTGGTCAGGTATCTTTTCAGGATCACAAGTGCTAATTTGGCCTGTTTCTCTGTCCACACATATTGTGACTCTGCCAGTGATCTCACAGTTTCCTGATCCTTGGGGTGGGGTTTGATATGGGCTTTTTGGGGATCTGACCAGAAATAATCATTATATGCTAATATTTTAAGTGCTTCGTTAATAGTTTTTGGCAAATCTGTGTGCATATTGTTCATGTGTTTTTAGATAATTATTATTATAGTATAGCATAATTGGTAATATTGTCAACCATGAAGAAAACAAGGAAGAAAAAACACAGCCAAAGGAAAACATTAAAGATCAAGTTGGAAAACACTCTGACTAGACGCAAGAACATCACAGGTTTCAAGCCCACAACAACACAGGCAAACTACTGGTTTAGACATCTGAATACAGGATTGTTCAACAATAAATTACCAATGGTTCCTCTTTACATACTGAGAATGACTAGTGATTGGGGCAGATGTTGGGCCAATTGGGACAACAGGAAGTGTAGGAAAGGCACCTATGACCAAAGTGTGATTCCTTATGATAAATGTGAGATTGACT
>Ga0209502_10001208_pt1 | contig 24743 bp, 20 predicted proteins | sample ArcticOcean_MG_C_10_FD_187442 | JGI IMG/M metagenome (GOLD analysis project Ga0209502, IMG submission 187442) | Marine microbial communities from western Arctic Ocean - ArcticOcean_MG_CB11_90 (SPAdes) (version 2) | ecosystem: Environmental > Aquatic > Marine > Oceanic | place: Arctic Ocean... | reverse complement strand
TTGTAGGCTTGGTGCTGTTTGGTTTTTTTATTCTCGGTGATAGGGGCTGGCTCAGTATCGCCCTTGCAAGTGATCGAAGTTATATCTCCTACGTTATCTTGCTGCTCTACGGCGTGCTGAGTCTGCATTGGTTAGTGTTGGTAAAGCAGCTCTCGAGCGATACGAAGGTGATCGACGATTTGAATACACGCATCAATGATCTTAAGCCCGGTGGCTTAAGCGTCGATGGGCAGGGCGTCAGCGTGCAGGGCAAGCCAGTTGAGGCGGGCATCTGCGCTGACTATTTGCAGGAGCTCTTTCAGAAATCAAAACGCCATACGACCGGCGAGCTTGAACATAAGCTGCTACTCGAGGTGTTAGCTGAACGTCTTATGAGCCGATATGCTTTTGGCCACTGGGCGGCAGACATGCTTTTAAAACTCGGCCTGCTGGGTACCATCCTTGGCTTCATCATGATGCTGAGTCCGGTTGGTGAACTGACAGACTTTGATCCTAATGTGCTACAGCAACTGCTGGGACAGATGAGCGGCGGCATGGCTGTCGCGCTGTACACGACAATGGCGGGGCTTGTGACCAGCACACTGCTAGGTTTGCAATACGAGATGCTGGATACCGCCGCGTCGAGACTCGTTGATAAGGTCGCTATTGCCGTTGATGTTTATATTCTGCCGACATTAAGTCGACCTGCAACTGAAAGCACATCGGTTTAAGGTCCCTTAGATGATGCGCAGACGATTCAATCGCCAAACGAAGACTAACGACGCATTTACAGATCTACTGTTTAATACGTTGTTGGGTTTCGCCTTTATGTTTTTGATCGCGTTTATCTTAATAGCCGAGCCTGACAAGCAGGGTAATGTCACCATTAAGGCAGAGTTTTTGATTACGGTGACCTGGCCCGACGGCCACCCCGACGACGTTGACGTATTGGTGGAAGATCCTAATGGTGTCGTTCTTTGGTTTGACAATAAGGATACCGGCACCATGCACTTGGACCGAGATGATCGAGGTGCCGTGCAGGACCAGATGATGATCAACGGCAAAATGGTGACGAACCCCATCAATCAGGAATCCGTTTCTGTCCGCGCCTGGGTACCTGGTGAATATGTCGTGAACGTACTTCACTACAAGGCAAACTCCGCTGAACCTTTGCCTGTTACCGTCAAGGTTGAGAAGTTAAACCCCGTTGTAACGTTAGTTTATTACGGTGTCCAGTCACTCAATGGTGCCGGCATGGAAGTCACGGCGACGCGGTTCGTGCTAGATGGCAGCGGTGCCGTAGAGAGTACGAGTGGCCTACCAAAAACCCTTTTGACCCTAATTTCACCGGGAAAAGGCTCATGATTTTTGTTCAGGTAATGGCCATCGCCTATGCGGTGATAGGGGCCCTGCTTTTGTATTTGTTAGCTGCAACTCGGCGCAGCGTTGGCTTCAAAATCTTCATTGTTGTGTTGGTTTCAGGTTTGTATGTGGGTACCTACCTTGGCTTAAAGCAGTATCAAGGCTGGCCCGTATCGGAAGATTTACCACAACGGTTCCGCCTGCATTGGGCCATGATTATTGAGCCAGACAAGGCGCAGCGGAGTCTCGGATCTATCTATCTTTGGATTCAACCCAGCATGCCGGGTGGTAAGTTGATTGATGAGCCACGTGCCTATCATCTGCCATATGGGCGTGAAGTGGCGGAGAAGGTTCAGTCTGCCCTGCGTCATATCGACCAAGGTCAGGTGGTTGAAGGTCAGTTGAGCCGGTCGCAATTGGATGCGCAAGCCCAGCAGAATGCAGCGCGTAACAATGTCGAGGTCAAACTTGATACTGCAAACGCTGCGACCCAAACGCAAGAGGCAGGGCTGCAATTCACAGCCCTGCCTCGTCATACATTGCCACCCAAAGGCGAGTGACAATAAGTCTCAGGACTAACTAGTCCTCTGCAGCCGCAGCCGCAGCTGCGCGATCTTCATTGGCTCTGTGGATAACGTAGGCTTGTACTTTCTCAACATCATTTTCATCCAGCAAGTCAGCGAAGCTGGCCATACCTGTGCCGGCAAGAATACCGTCGAGTACAATTTCCTTGTACAAACCATTGCGAAGTTCATTGGTCATCCGTAGATCGGGTACAACACCACTTGAGCGTGCCATCAAACCATGGCAAACAGCGCAAGTTGAGTGATAGACATTCTCACCGCGAGCAATATCTTCGGCCGACGCATCGCTGGCCGGTTGTACGGGAATGCTTCGATTCAGTGCCGTTGGCTGTGGCAGTTCGGCCGTGCCGTCCAGCTTGAATACCAGCAGCTTGCCGAAGTTACCGTAAGTCGTCGATGCGAGGTGATTAGACTCACCACCAAACAGATCGCCACCACCGGTACCTGCCAGAATGGCGACGTATTGAACATCATCAATTTGGTAGGTGATTGGCGGCGCAAGAAAAGAGGTAAAGGCGTTATAAGACCAAAGTACATCGCCGGTGTCAGAATCGTAGGCTTTGACTTCACCTAACGAGTTGCCTTGGAAAACCAATCCGCCTTCGGTCGCCAGCGTGCCGCCATTCCAATGATGAATCTGCTCAACCGCCCACTTTTCTTTACCAGTGATGGGGTCAAAAGCTTTTAAATAACCGCGGACTTTGGGTGGGGTTCCACCTTCAGCCATGACCTGCATAATGTTGCCCAGTTCAATACCTGTGTTCCAGCCACCAACAATGTGCTTATAGACACCTGTATTTTTCCATTCTTCATCCATGGAATACGACAATGGATTTTCCATTGCTGGAATAAATGCTAAACGGCGCTTCTCGTCGAATGCCATGGCCTGCCAGTTATGGCCGCCCAAAGGTCCGGGCAGAATCCACTTAGTCTCATCAGAGTAATCATAGGCAGGATCTTCTACCGGTCGACCCGTGTCCATATCAACATGGGTTGCCCAAGTGGCAGTCACGTATTTATTGGCGCGTAGTAGTTCGCCATTGCTGCGATCGAGAACATAGAAGAAGCCGTTTTTAGGTGCCTGCATCAGCACTTTGCGATCAACCCCGTCAACCTCTAGATCCGCGAGTACCATGTCCTGTACGGCGGTGTAATCCCAGTTGTCTTTAGGCGTTGTTTGATAGTGCCATTTGTAAGTGCCGGTATCGGCGTCAAGGGCAACGATGGATGATAGAAACAGGTTGTCGCCGCCACCAGGTGAGCGAATGTCGCGAGCCCAGGGGGAGCCGTTACCGACGCCTATATATAGTTGATCAAACTCGGGGTCATAGACAATAGAGTTCCAGACCGTGCCGCCACCGCCAAGTTTCCACCACTCGCCACCTTTCCACGTTTCGGCAGCCATCTCCATTGTAGGCGATTCGAAAGGCTTAGACGGATCACCTGGTACGGTGTAAAAGCGCCAAACTTGCTCGCCTGTGTCAGCGTCGTAGGCAGTCACATAACCGCGCACACCGTATTCCGCACCGCCGTTACCAATAAACACTTTGCCATTGGCGACCCGTGGTGCACCGGTAATGGTGTAATCAGCATCGCGATCAATCAGTGTATTGATCTGCCAGACCTCTTCTCCTGTTGCAGCATCCAGGGCAATTAATCGACCGTCAAGACTGGCGACATAGACGCGGCCTTTGTAGACAGCAGCACCACGGTTAACCACGTCGCAACAGGCTTTACGCGCCCACGCACCGGGTACTTTGGGATCGTAGGACCATATTTCTTCTCCGGTGATCGCACTTAAAGCGTAAACCCGGCTCCAGGCCGTGGTCAGAAACATCATGTTATCGACGACGATGGGCGTCGATTCCAGCGCTCGATTGCTTTGCATGTCTTTGAACCAGGCCAAACCTAGCTTCGACACGCTGTCTTTATTGACTTGTTCTAAAAGCGAGAAACGTTGTTCTTCATAGCCGTGGCCATAGGACAACCAATTGCCTGGTTCACTTGTGGCGTTCTTGATCCGCTCATCATCAATCATGCCGACTTTCGGCGTTGTGCTTTCAGCTGCGACGGGTTCAACGGCAACCGTCGGAGTTGTCGCAGGTTCATCCTGCATGACCGTATAGAGGCCAAATCCTGCTGCGATAAGGACGATCGCAATTACCAGGTTTCTAATCATTTTCACGCTCCATTATATTTATCCGCCCCAACATAGCTGAACCGATTGCACCCGTCTAGCCCATCGCACATGTCATCGGCATTTTACCTTCGCTGGTAGCTTTGAGGCATTGCTGTGGCTGTCGGGATAGTTTCGTGAATTGGTACTGTTAACCCGCATTTTTCGGGGCTTGCAGAGGTGAATCGGGTGGTTTTGTATGCGTTTTTAGATCAAGATCGGCCTGTTTACATTTGAAGGAAATGCGACAGTGCTGGATTACAAAAAGGTTCAACTAGAGTTCCTAAATGAAGCACCGATAAGGATTAAGTTAAAAACGCAGTTAGCGATCTCTGCGGATGATCTGTTTGATATGTTTGAGGATCCAAATGGTTGGGGTTGGGCTTCGATAAAATCAGTTGTTTGGGACACACCTAAACCCTTTGGCGCAGGCACGGTGCGAACCGTCGATATTGAAGGCCAGGGGAAAGTTCAAGAACGATTCTTCCTTTACGAACATGGGAAGCATATGGCGTTCAGGTTCGAGCAGGGTGAAATGAAAGTTGTTGGCGCACTGGTTGAGGATTACTTGGTTAAATCGACGGGTCAAAAGTCTTGCGAACTAAACTGGACTATCGGTATGGAATTGAGAGGGCTGCTTAAGATTATGACACCGATTTTAAGGGGTGTTATGAAGAAGCAGTTCGGCGGTATGTTGGATAAGCTTACCGAAAGTGTCAATAAACCCTCGGCTTGATCTTATCGCTTTCACGCCTGCTAGCCAGCGGGTCGTTTTGAGTGAGCGCTTGGGAAAAGCATTTCCGCTAGCATGCTGACGCAATACGCGAATTGGTTTGCTGGGGGGTAGTGAACGCCGATCCAAACAGAGCGCTTTGGATCCATTTGAGAAACGACGTTGGTCACATCTGTTTAAGAATGCTTAGTTGCCCTTGAACTCAGGTGCTCTTTTTTGGGCAAAGGAGGCCATGCCTTCCTTTGCATCTTCTGTTCTCATCAGTTGCAGGAAATTCATATAGACGTGATGGACATGATCATTGAACTGCTGCGCCATACCCATACGCATGAGTCGCTTTGCTGACTGTACAGCGAGCGGTGCGTTGGCGGCAATGTCAGTGGCAAGGTTTCTGGCGAACGACATGAGTTCATCATTAGGTACAACGTGCGCACACAAACCAAGTGCCTTGCACTCGTCGGCACCTAAGTTGCGTGCGGTAAAAAATATCTCCGCGGCTTTTTCCCAGCCGACAAGTCGGGGCAGGATCCAGGTGCCGCCGCTCTCCGGCACGATACCGCGTTTAACCGGCGTAGGTGCCAATTTGGCATTTTGTGCCATGACGCGAATGTCACAGGCAAGCGCCATGTCCATACCAAAGCCGGCGGCGGCGCCATTCAAGGCACAGATGACGGGTTTTTCGCAGTTGTAAATGACGGCTGGCGGAAACCGCTTCACATCAAGGGTCACCGGGATGGGTGCGGCATCATTACTACCCGCCTGCGAACCGGTTCGAGACTGAGCACCGACGACATCCAAGCCAGCGCAAAACATGCGTCCCGCACCCGTGAGAATGATGGCGCGCACTTCTTTATCGTCTTCTGCCTTTTGAATGTATTGGCTGACCAATGCCATCATGGAACCGCCCAAGGTATTCATCTGATCTGGGCGGTTGAGGGTGATCGTGGCGATGCCATTATCAATCTCGTACAAGGTATCCTGGCTGGTCATGGTGAGTCCTTAAGCGTTGCGTTATCAGTAAATTGATTCAGTTATGTGTCAGCGTAAATGTTGATCGGCACGTTCTTACATATCGTTCAGTCTCACCGCACTGGCGATTTTCGGGTCGCTGGCGGATCGTTGTCGTAAAATGCACGGGACATTGTCGCTAGTCGTCAGAATCCAGCGCGTATTGCGCAATACGGTCGCCATGGGCGCTACCCATATATACGGAATCACCGACTTTTAACGCAACAGTGCTGTATCCCATCGGCGCGCCGTTGTGTGACAAGATAACTGTTTTTTCAAGGGTCTGGGGGTTAACTTTGACAATCTCGAAGGGCAGTAAGCAAACGCCAGTCTCAGTGCACGTTTGGTTTATCGGGTCATGTTTATGCGAGGCAACCCAGAGATCACCATTTTCATCTACTGTAATGTTGTCTGGTTGTTGCACCTCAAATGAGCCGTCTACAATCCCCGTTGCTCGATCGATACGGATGGTTTTATTGCCGATGTAAACGTTGACAAAAATCTTACTGTTATCGGCACTTACCGCGATGCCATTCGGCATTTGCTCAATAGAGTTGGGCAGCATCGTAAATCCAGTTTCTGCCTGCCACTCATAAACCCAGCCAACCTTTTCTCCACCTAATAATTTCTCAACGACGGTTTCGAAAGGCAGCGCTTTATCCCACATGTGTGTCACCAAAAAACCACCATCGAGCAAGCCGGCGACATCGTTAATGTAAGGGTCGCCAGGCGGAATCGCGCAGCCTTTCCAATTTACTTGCCATTCGTTTTCTATATTCAATAGCTCAAAAAACTCCACAGCCTCACGCCCGCCGTGATTGACCACAAGCAATTGATGTCGGTTATCCGCCCGCTGCGTAAGATCGATACCATGAGGGCTAAATAAACTCGCATCGGGAGCTGGGCATGCAGCGTCGCCCCAGCGCTCTTCTGTCTGCCAGTTAATTTCAATAGGCTCTCTTAAACCGGATTTAAGGTTAAGAAACGCAAGGGCGCCCGGCGGATGTATTCGAAACTCACCCATCTCGCTCACCAGCAGAGCATCACCGCTAGGTACAATCACGAGATCTTCTGGGTTAGAAAATCCGCAGTGAACGTTTATATTCGATGCCATGACACACGCGGCTGAATCAACCGCGTCAACATTTGCTAATGCCGCAGTTTCGTTGGTCGCCTTGTCAGGAGTTTCGGTACAGCTGGAAATAGCAAAAAGTAGAATAAGGAAGAGCGGATAACATCGTTGCATAGTATTTTCCTTATTGATTGGTGTTAACTCAAGTTTGCCTTTCTGCGCCGGGGTTTGCCACAACCAAAGCAATGAATTGAATAATTAACATTCATTTACTGTTGCCTTTACCGAGCTCGGCTTTTTTTACATTATTAATCGGTTACGATCTGAAAAAGTTGAGGAAGCCTTATTGGAGTAGCCTTTTAGGTCTGGCACTTTTTTTGCGGCAATGACCGCCAAATTTACTATTGCGGAAACGGCCACATGGGAAGATATTACGAACATATTATATAGTCGATTAATGTTGCCTGAATAACCTATCCGAGTAAGCTCACGCCAAAATAGGTCAGGCTATCTTCAGCGCTAGGTTTTCTGTAACAATTGTCATATTTAATAATTTCCATTCTATATACCGTCGCACGAACGAACCGGTCGATTTTCCAGGCGATCTTTTCCGTCAATTGTGTCAGTCAATGGAAGAAAGCCTGTTAACAGATAAGTACGTATTATTAGGAATGAAAAGCATGAATACGAGCGCAAACGCCTATCGGCCCTTTCAAATTGGGTTGCTTGTCAGCGGCCTATTCTTTGTTGGATATATAGCGTTCGGCTGGCAGGGCTGGGGAACGCCAGCGGCGGTTGAGCAAGCTGTCGGGGAAGTTTCTAGATGGTGTGAGCGCGTCCAGCCTGGGCTTTTTCATGAGCCCGTTAATGCACTCAGTAACATCGGATTTATGGTTGCGGGTCTATGGATGCTATGGCGTTTGGGTGGCGATGTTCGGGTTGGACGTCAGGGCCAAATGTTTGGCCACAGTCCTGTTGCACTGCTCTATGCAGGCGCCGTCGTCTGGCTTGGTCCAGGGTCGCTGCTGATGCATGGTACGCATACGGGCTGGGGTGGTTGGGCCGATAATCTGAGTATGGTGATGTATATTTTGATTCCTTGGCTAATTAATGTTGGCGCAATGGGGCGTTGGACAACGGCCCGATTACTGGGCATCTATGCGACGCTCGTTATCGTTTATGGCATTGGTCGGGCCGTCAATGGTTGGGGCCTTGGAATCAATCTCGATTTCTTCGGTTTGTCCATCGCCTTTTGGGTGATTTCAGAGGTGTTGTACCGGTTTCATTCGCAACACTTACGCTGGATATCGGGGTTGGTTGGGTTCGTAGTTGCCGGTATTTTTGGCATTACACCGCTTGAGATGTGGGACGAGCCAAGCCGTTTTTGGTGGGTAATTTTGTTCTGCTTGCCTGGACTACTAGCGCTGAAATCACCTGATGCACGGCGTTATTATTGGCCTTGGTTTTTGCTCGGCATGGCGAGTTATCTGCTGGCTTTTGCGATTTGGCAAACGGGCAAGCCCGCCCATTCTTGGTGTAATCCCGACTCTCTTGTTCAAGCACATGGTATTTGGCATCTGTTATCGGCTACCGCCACGATCTTTTTCTTCGTATTTTTGCGAACAGAGCGCAAGTTAAACTAAAGTTCCTCGTTTTTTTTGGAAAGAACAGTGACTTAAGGGGAGGCAATAGCCTGCTTTAGCGACGGCCCATTTGATGTGCTCTGTCAGAATCTTGGGATTATTGGGCCGTTCTTAACAATTGATTTTAACAGCCTAGGGGTCAATAAGAGCGAAACGAAAGAGCCGTGGCGGTGAACCACCACAGCCCTGACGACGAGATCAGATATCGTGTTTCAGATCAAATCGGTCTAGTTGCATCACCTTGGTCCAGGCGTTAACGAAGTCATTCACGAATCGCTCCTGAGCGCCGTCGTAAGCATATACTTCGGCAACTGTGCGAAGCTCTGAATTAGAACCGAAAATCAGATCCACAGGTGTCGCGGTGAATTTCACATCGCCACTATTACGATTCACACCTTCATAGATGCCAGCGGTTGCAGATTTTTTCCAACTTAATGACATATCCAGCAAGTTGACGAAGAAATCGTTGTTCAACGTGCCAGGCTTATCGGTGAAAACACCGTGTGAGGCGGAACCGGTATTAGTGTCCAATACTCGCATACCACCGAGCAGCACTGTCATCTCAGGCACGGTCAAGTTGAGTTGATCCGCCTTATCGATGAGCATATCTGTGGGTGAACGATAGCTTCCGATTGGGTTAAAGTAATTTCGGAAAGCATCAGCCGTGGGCTCAAGCATTGCAAAGGATCCAATGTCTGTCTGGTCCTGACTTGCATCTCCTCGACCTGCGACGAAGGGAACGCTTACTTTTACGCCAACATCTTGCGCTGCCTTTTCTATGGCTGCGGCACCACCAAGCACGATCAGGTCAGCCAGTGAAACTTGGACGTTGCCGCGGGCTCTCGTATTAAATTCAGACCGGATCTGCTCCAGCTTCGCGAGCACTTTTGGAAGTTCAGCTGGATCGTTTACAACCCAATCTTTCTGTGGTTTAAGTGCGATGCGTGCACCATTGGCACCGCCGCGCATATCGCTTGCTCGAAAGCTTGCCGCCGAAGCCCAAGCAGTGCTAACGAGTTCGGACACGGAGAGACCGGAGTCAAGTATGGCTTTCTTGAGCTGCTTTTCATGCCGCGCGCTAATCATCTTGTAATCAGGCGTTGACACTGGATCCTGCCAAATAAGCTCGTCGTTAGGGACATCGCTACCCAGGTATCGGCTGCGTGGTCCCATGTCGCGGTGGGTCAGCTTGTACCATGCTTTAGCATAGGCCCGCTGAAACTCAGCAGGGTCGGCCAGGAATCGCTCCGCAATTTTTCTGTAGTCAGGATCATACTTCAAGGCGAGGTCAGCGGTTGTCATCACAGGCGCGTGGAATTTACCCTCAATATGTGCGTCCGGAACTGACTTCTGTACAGACTCATTGGTTGGTGTCCATTGGATTGCGCCTGCTGGACTTTGGGTCTGTTGCCAATCTAGATTGAGTAGGTTTTGCAGATATAATGTTGTCCAAACTGTTGGCGCTTGTGTCCATGCGCCTTCAAGACCGCTGGTCGATGTATCTTCGGAATGGCCTTTACCGCATTCGTTCTTCCAACCGAGTCCCTGCTGCTCAATGGCAGCAGCAGCGGGTTCTGCGCCGACACACTTGATGCCATCTTTGCTGCCATGGGCACCGTGCATTTTGCCGAAGGTGTGTCCGCCAGCAACTAACGCCAGCGTCTCTTCGTCATTCATTGCCATGCGGCCAAATGTGACCCGAATGTTATGCGCTGAAGCTAGAGCGTCAGGTTTGCCCATCGGACCTTCTGGATTAACATAAATCAGCCCCATGTGGGTCGCACCCAGAGGACGCTGTAGTTTCCCATCTTTGTTTTTTCGATCGCTCGCTAGCATCTCGACCTCAGGTCCCCAATAAACAAGGTCCGGTTCCCAGTCGTCGGTGCGTCCACCCGCGAAGCCATAGATTTCAAAGCCCATGTTTTCCATAGCAGCTGTACCCGCAAGTATCATCAGGTCGCCCCAAGAGAGACTTTGGCCATATTTCTGTTTTACTGGCCACAGTAGTCGACGTGCCTTGTCCAGGTTGCCATTGTCTGGCCAGCTGTTTAGCGGGTCGAAACGCTGTTGGCCACCATCACCGCCGCCACGGCCATCAAGTGTTCGATAAGTACCTGCGCTGTGCCAAGCCATACGGATAAAAAACGGGCCGTAATTGCCATAGTCCGCCGGCCACCAGTCCTGTGATGTAGTCAGAAGTTTGTCGATGTCCGCCTTGACCGCGTCCATGTCGAGCTTCGCGAATGCCTGGGCGTAGTCAAAGTCTGCTCCAAGCGGGTTAGAGCGAGCATCGTGATTACGTAGAGGGCTGAGGTCTAACTGATCAGGCCACCAAAACTGGTTCGACCGTCGTTGGTGGGTCGTCGCACGATTCATTGTCGTCGAAGCTTCCGAATCGACAGCTGTTGTGGCATCGCTCAACGCGACATGCGGGGTCAACAGCGCAGCGAGGATACTCGCTACGGCGACTATTTTTGAAATACAGCGCGCGTTCTTTTTCATTTTCTTCCTCGGGTTTTTGACCCAATAGCAAGTTAAGTAGAGGCTAAACATTAGTACAATTGAGTGTTAATGTCGTTACCATTGAGATTTTTAATCGAAATCCAGGGCGTCGTTGTAACGTAGCGGCATAAACCTTGTGACTTGTTCGTTGAAGACAGGGATACCCGCGTTTCTATTAACCGGCCTGCGAACTTTCTTGTCTACAATTGCACTTTGTTTGCCATCGTAAAGGGGGTTTGCCGTGGTATTTATTGCCTTGATTCGCTTAAGCGGCCAAGTGAATCAGCAGGTCTTAGCAAGACCGTAAGTTGGCAGTGAATTCGGTCATTTTGAATCCTTGTCTCATCTTGATTGACTTCGGTAGTTAACAGCAAGGCTTGGTTGCCTTATTGTCATATTTATTGCACAGCTCAGAGGTCGACACGGCTGACAACCCAGTTTGGTTTCAGCTAGTATGATGTTCAAATTACAAGTAGATGACAAAGGGAATCAAATGACTGTTGCCAAGAGAAAAATCGGATCGTTGGAAGTTCATCCTGTCGGACTCGGGTGTATGAACCTGAGTCATGCTTACGGCCCAGCGCAGGAGCACAAACAAGCCATCAACTTTCTGCGCAAAGCAATCGATCTTGGGTATGACTTTCTTGATACTGCAACTATCTACGGCATGGGCAACAATGAAAAGCTCATCGGAGAGGCGCTGAAGGATCGGCGAAATGAATTTGTTTTGGCGAGTAAATGTGTCATGGGATTCAAAGACGGTAAGCGTCTACTTGATGCCAAGCCAGAGACGATTAAGAGTGCCTGCGAGGCCAGTTTAAAAAGATTACAAACTGACGTGATAGATCTTTATTACATGCATCGTCCTGATCCGCAAGTCCCGATCGAGGATTCGGTCGGTGCGCTTGCCGATTTAGTCGGCCAAGGTAAGATTCGCATGATCGGTTTGTCTGAAATGTCGGCAGATACACTTCGAAAGGCACATGCCGTACACCCGATTTCTGCCATGCAGTCTGAGTATTCGCTGATGACCCGAAACCCTGAAATCGCGGTGCTCGATGCATGCCGGGAACTGGGTGTTACTTTTGTGCCGTTCTCGCCGGTTGGACGAGGTTATTTGGCAGATGAGCCGCTTGATCCGGCGAGCTACCATAAAACTGATCTCAGACGCACTTTTCCTCGCTTCACTGATCCGTATTTCTCAGCTAATTTGTCTCTGCTTGATAAGGCCCGACAATACGCTGCTGACCTAGGTTGTACCATTGCGCAGCTCGCTTTGGCTTGGACCCTCGCGCAGGACAAAGGATCTGTACCTATCCCCGGCACGACAAATTTTCAGCATCTGCAAGACAACTTCAATGCTGCAACAATTGTTCTGCCAGCAGATGTGCTGACACGAATGAACAGTGATTTTCCGCCTGAAGCGGTAGCGGGACCCCGTTATTCAAAGCCAGCTCAGGATTCGGTAACGACAGAAAAATTTGATTTCGAAGCGGCTTAGCTTTTCAGTTTTGAAGCAACGGTTTGAGTTAACGTTTTGACGCAACGAGATCAGCGTAAAGTGGCGGCACAAAATATTCCGGCGAGTTGTTAAGTCGGGCGTGAATAGATTGTGTCGTCATCTTTAATTTTTAAGTTTAGAGAGGTCACTTTACTTTTTTTCAAAAGTAGAAATATACAATGCTTCTACTTTTTCTCTCGCCCATTGAGTTTTGCGGAGGAATTTTAGACTCGATTTGATCGAAGGGTCGTTTTCGAAACAATTGATATTGATTCTCTCTGCTAAGCCATCCCAACCATAGTGCTCAAATAGCTTGGTTAGTACTTTCTCTAGCTTCATGCCGTGCAATGGATTGCTAGGTTGTTCATTGCTCATGTGGGATATCTCATTATTCTCCGAGGCAGAACGCATTGGCGGTTCCGATAACTAGAATATTAGGCGCCTCGGACCGTCTTGGCACATCAATTACCGTAACGAGGGGGAATTCCACGTCAAAGAAATTTAGCTTTCTATTGGTTTAGGTTTCAATTACTGCGCTTTTTCAAGCGACAGCGCCAAAGCCTCTTTATATGTGATTATTACAGACTCGCCGAGTCGTAATGCTCTTAGGTTATCTAAATTTTGTACTACGATACTGCCAGTGTTGCCACGCGGTCCAAGCAAGTTTACCGATTGTGTTGGCAGATCAAGACCAATGATAACCGCCACAACCTGAAAGGCCTTTAGTATGCGCCCGCTTGGGTTGCACCATCTGGGGTGATCCCGCCACCAATAATTTCAACAAAGGGGTTCAGCATCTTTAATTCGGTCGGTGCTCGAAGTTCAGCAGCGATGGAAACGTAGTAGTCCGCGATCACCTCATCACCAACCTGAAATTCATTGAGGCGTTCGATGCGTTCATCGGCGACGAAGCTGACGACGTTGCCAAGATCACCGACGAGAGTTACTTCGCGAGTCTCATAATCGATAGCTTGCACGTTTGCGCTGAAGGTCACCAATGTGGATTGTTCGCCTTTCATTGTTTCTGCAATAGCCACAAAGGAATAAGTCGCACAGACAATTGCTATGATGCTCAAATAAAGTTTTTTCATCAAATCATATTTTAATTAAGTCTTAACGCGTCGGTGGTCATTGTAAACCGGATTTTTTCCTGATGGCAAAAGTATCCTTGTCGCGGATCTGGTTCATCGCAGAGTAGCATTCCCAACTTTTAGGTGATCGCTCATAAACTGCTGTTTACGTGTTGGCTGGCTCTAATAAAATCTGATTATATTCCTCTGCGATGAAGTTAGAGACTCGCCGCACTTTTAAGTTGGTTCGCAATTCCTGGTGGCATACCAACCAAGCGGGCAGTCGCATTAGGGGTCCCTTATGTTTTAGTGCACGGGCGAAATTTTGGTCTTCGTCAATCATGTTTGCGGGGAAGAAAATCAAGCCTAGTCCCTCCGTGCAAAGTTCTAACTGTAATAGCTGGAATGAGGTGGCAACTTGAAAATTAACGTCAGTTAGTCGCCAACCTTGTTGATTCTGAAGATCCGATATCGAGTTGCGACGATCGAATCCAATGATTTGGATAGAGGTGAATTCAGAAAATCGTTGAACGGCGGTAATCCATCCAGATAGACTTTTGTTCCGTACGGCCAGGCTTACTCAATTTCTCGTTCTGCCACGTATACTTTTGCGATTGTTGGGGCTTACGGTCTGTTCTGTTGCAATAACTGCATTCATCTTTAGGCGTATAGACGTTCAACATAGGACAACATGGTCAGCGTAACATCACACACTAACGCACCGACCGGGTATTGATGGGCTCCGCGTTATTGCTGCCGTCCTTGTGGTTCTGTACCACGCCGGCTTCGGCATGTTTTTCGGCGGCTTCGTTGGGGTTGATGTGTTTTTTGTTATCTCTGGTTACTTGATAACGTCCATCATTGTCCAGGAAATCGCGCGCGGTGATTTTAGCATCCGGCACCTCTACGCCCGTCGCGCTCGCCGGTTATTCCCCGCTTTATTTGCGGTTCTAGCCGCGTGCTGCATTCTCGCTCCGATGTTACTTATGCCGTGGGAGTTGGAATACTTTGGGCAAAGTTTCGTCACGACCACGATTCGGGAAAATTGTCCTTGCAGTGGCTTAGCTTTATTCGCACTAATCGCCGTGACAGAAGCCTGCTATGCTTACGTTGGCGCGATAGCAGAGGTAAATGCCCGCCCGCTAGTTTATATTAGGTTGTTATGGATATTGATTTAGATACAGGTCGCCTGTTTGTCTTCTTAGGTGGGCTGATTTTTTGGGCGTTGCTCGAAAGATTATTAACCTATCGTGCCGCAGTCACGCCGTTGTTAAGGCGCGTTGCGCTTCACGCTGCGGTCGCAGTGCTGAACACCACGCTCATGCGATTGTTGATTTATGTACCGCTGCTGGCATGGATTGTTTACGTCGAGCAAATGGGCTGGGGACTAGGGCGTTGGTTAGGACTTTCGGGTTGGGTCGAATTTGTCCTGACCGTGATCGTGCTCGATGGTTTTGACTATGTGTGGCACCGGGCGAATCATCGGGTAGCCTTTTTATGGCGTTTTCACAAGACTCACCATGCCGATAATGATCTGGATGTTTTTACCGCGTTACGTTTTCATCCGGGTGAAATATTAATTTCTTCAGCGGCGAAAGCGATTTGGATTGTGCTGTGGGGTCCTTCAGCATTCGCCTGGTTTCTGTTCGAGGCGATTGTTAGTCTCTGCGCGCAGATGCATCATAGTAATATTGATCTGCCAGATAAACTCGAGCGACCACTCGCATTCATAATAGTGACACCTCGATTCCACGCCGCGCATCATCTCGTTGACCGAAAGTACGGTGACCGAAATTTTTCGACGATATTCAGCTTTTGGGACCTCGCGTTTAGTTCGCTTGCGCCCTGGCTGTCTCACGAGGCTTTGCGTACAAAACGGATAGGGCTGCCGGACGGGAGAGGCGACACGCTGTCGGCAAAGCAATTGTTGCTTGAACCTTTCAAAAGCCGTAACGTGGCGCTCAGTCTCAGCGACAATGCATGATAATGAATATGGGGCTATCGAGCAGGGCGGAAAGGTCCGCAACACATAAATAAAATTATAATTTCACGGGGTTTTAAATGAGACATCTAGCACTGGTATTTTTGATGATTGTACTGCCCGCAAGCGTATTGGCGAGTGGTCACGGTAAAGAGCACGGCGGTAAAGCGGCTACAGAAGCTAAGGAGCACGGCGGTAAAGCGGCTACAGAAGCTAAGGAGCACGGCGGTAAAGCGGCTACAGAAGCGAAGGAGCATGGCGGTAAAGCGGCTACAGAGGCTAAGGAGCACGGCGGTAAAGCGGCTGCGTCTAAAGATCACTGAGTTTTTTAGTTGTTAAGCGTGGTATCACTTGTGGGACCTCGTAAGTTGAAGAATCAGGCCTTGTTAAGACTAATTTTAACAAGGTCTCTGGCCCTGCTGTTGATCAGTGGGGTTGTTCAAACTCGGGCTGAAAGCGTCACTGACGCGGACTCAATTGTTTATGCTCAAGACATTAAGGCGGCGATGCACCGTCATATAGAAAACGTTGTTGGCGATGATGGGCTTTTCAACATTGTTGATGACGTTACCAGCGAACCACTGATACTGCGTTTTGTTCAGATTCACGATCCTGTCAGGCAGATTGGCGACGATGTTTATTTTGCCTGCACCGATTTCCACGTAGACGGAATTAAAGACAAACTTTATGATGTGGATTTTTGGCTCCGCGAAGACAATGGCGAGCTAAAAGTCTTTCAGACAAAAATTCACAAAGAGCCACGTAACTCTTTGCTCTACGGTTGGTATAAACATCCCCGCTATACGTTTGTGAATGATGCAATCGAATATCTGTATAGCAACTGATTCACGAACGCAGGGCATTATAGGTTTTTTGTTCTGCCATCTCATTAGACATAACTAGCGCGCACTTCCATTATGGCAATTCACTGGTACCCAGGTCACATGCACAAGGCCATTCGCGAGATGACGACACTCCTGCCGGATGTTGATCTTGTGATCGAATTGCTTGATGCGCGCTTGCCCGGCAGCAGTCAGAACCCTGCCATTGCGAAACTGCGGCATAACAAGCCGTGCATTAAAATTTTGAGCAAGTCGGACCTGGCCGATCCCAAAGCCACCTTGCACTGGCAGGCACATTTTGAGCAGGACGCTTCGGTTAAAACGCTGCAGACAACCCTTGACCAACAGGATAAAGCGCAAAGGCTGATCCGATTGTGCCGCGCTTTAGTCCCTTCGAAGGTGAAAGCAAACCTTAATATGCTAGTGATGGTTGCGGGTGTGCCGAATGTTGGTAAATCAACGTTGATTAATGCTTTAGCGGGTCGCAAGGCGGCCAAGACGGGTAATGAGCCTGCCATTACGAAAGGGCAGCAACGTATCAAATTGGCTGAAGGTATTGTGCTGTTGGATACGCCAGGCCTGTTGTGGCCAAAGATTGATAACGAAAATAGCGGTTATCGCCTAGCCGCCTCGGGAGCGATCAAAGATACGGCGATGGCGATTGAGGATGTTGCTTTTTACTTGGCTGACTATCTTATTAAACAATACCCGATTGTATTGAAAGAGCGTTACGACTTGGCATCGGTGCCTGACGCTGAACTTGAATTTTTCGAGCAAATGGGCGCGCGGCGCGGCTGCCTTGTGGCGGGCGGGCGAGTCGATTTGGAAAAAGCCTCGGCGATTCTGGTGAATGAATTTCGTGCGGGCATGCTAGGTGGGATCACGTTGGAAACACCCGAGATGATCGAGGCGGAAGAAGTCGTCATTACGCAGCAAAAGCAGGCTAAAGCTGAAAAAGACGCGGAGCGAAAACGAAAATTCCGCTCCGGTCGTAGAGATGCGGTGACGAAGTAGTCCGTCAATTGCTGAGTAAAGCATGGATATTGCCGCTCTAGCCGATGACCGATCTGTTATGTCTGAAAGTGCTCGATACGAACAACTCCCACAAAATACTTATTATTGAATCTTGGCTTTATATGTTTGCACAATCTCATTAGTACTTAGTGGGAACGCCTCGTCGAGTTCGATGCGCCAGTTTTTGATGGCAGCGTCGTATTTGTTTATCGACGGTTGACGCATCACTGGTTGAGTTCGGGGCGAGCGCAAAGCGTGCATCGGTTTTGCGACGTGCGCGCGTAATGTCGGAATACAGGTGCCCCGGGCAGGGCACCTGTGACCAATTTATTCGATCAGATCTGTCATCGACACAGAAAGATCATATCGCTCTTTTGCAATCCGCATGATGTTGTCAGCAAACTGGGGATGATCTCGCAATATGCGACCGAAAACGGGTTTACTGAGTGTGAATAAGTCACAGGACGTTTTCGCTTTCACCGTCGCGGTTCGCTCGGTCGACATGAGCAGGCCAATTTCACCAAAGAAATTACCTTCCTTCAGCTCGCTTACGACCTCGTTATTGCTATCAAGCACTTGCACTTCACCGCGACAGATAAAATACATTTCCCCGGTTGTGTCACCCTTTTGGATTATCACGTCACCGGCGTCTTTACTAACCGATTGCATGGCAAGAATGACGGCGCTGAGAAGTAATCTGTCAGCGTCCTTGAACATCGGTAACTCTTCAAGCACATCTGGCGTAACAACCTCGAACCAGCTTCGACCATCTTTTTCCAACAATTCGTAGGCGGACTTAGGGCCCCAGGAATTACGCGCGTAGTTAGGAAAATCTTCAGCTGGTGTCTTAGCCCAGTAGTCCAACAAGGGTTGCGCAATGCGCCAAGCAGCTTCTACCAAGTCACCGCGCGAGAACAGCGTGGCATCGCCACGCGAGCAAGCATAGATCATCACTTCATAACCGGTATAACGCGATGCGTTGAAGACGTCACCATAATCAAATGCCATATCGACGCTTTGCAGTTGCACGGTGGGGCCAGGCGTCTTTGCCTGAAATAGTAGTTCTATGCCTTGATAGGGTTGGATATGGAACACTAGTCGATTCGACGTCAACTGAGTCACTTCGGTACCTTTGAACATGCTCTCAGGTGGCTTTTTGAATTCGATGACAATTTCAGTGCCTCGCTTCCAAAGCGCTTTACCTGAGCGCAGATAGATTGGCACGCCTTGCCAGCGAAGATTATCGATCTGAAATTTTGCAGCCGCGAAGGTCTCTGTTTTCGATTCGGGGTTCACATCTTGTTCATCGCGATAACCCGGCTTGTCGATATCACCTGCATCGTTAAACGACGGGCCGTACTGGCCGCGCACCACATTTTCTTCGACACCAGCCTCATCGTAGATGCGAACGGATTCGAGCAGCTTGGCTTTCTCATTTCGTATTGCGTCAGCGTGAAAAGATCCGGGCGGTTCCATGCAAATATAGGAAAGCATCTGGAACATATGATTCTGCATCATGTCTCTGAGCACGCCGGAATGATCGTAGTAGCCACCCCTACCTTTCACATCAACGGATTCGCAAACGTTGAACTGGATATTATCGATATGATGCTTGTTCCATAGCGGCTCGAACATACCGTTAGAAAAACGGAATGTGAGCAGGTTTTGTACCGTCTCTTTGCCGAGGTAATGGTCGACGCGATAAATCTGATCTTCTCGCCAGTACTTTAATATCTCTGCATTTAAATCTAAGGCGGACTGCAAGTCCGTGCCAAAGGGCTTTTCGACGATGATACGTTTCCAACCTTCACCGTCTTGAAATCCGGCTTTGTGGAGGTTCTCGCATAGAGAACCAAAGAACCGAGGCGCCATGGCGAAGTAAAATAAAACGTTGCCGCCTGCCTGGTATTTTTTATCGAGCTCCGACACGGTTTCTTTGAGTTTGGTGAAACCTTCTAAATCAATATTGGCCGGCTCAAAGTAAAATCGCGAGAGCAGCTCCTCGCAGGCATCTTCATCGAACGTATTGCGGGTATGAAAAGCACGCAAACCGTTGTCTTCACTTGCCATACTTTGACGAAATTCGTCGTTGCTAATCTCACTACGGCCAGTACCCAGAACGGCGAAGTTCGGCGATAGGAGTTCATCACAGGCTAGGTTATACAGAGACGGCACGAGTAGTCGTTTGGTAAGGTCTCCCGAGGCTCCGAAGATGACCATTACACAGGGTTCGCTCAGAGGGTTGATGGGCGTTGAAGTAGAATCTTTAGACAAGCGGTGCTCCTAGTGAAAAAAAATAAAGGTCGATCATTGGGGAAATCCATTTCAGAGTAAAGGCGCCTGTTGTCTAATTTGATTTTACAAGCCGTGATGCTCTTATCTAACCCGCTTACTTGTAACTATGCGCAACAGGACTCAACTTAAAAGTAGGGCGATGATTTTAATGACACCCATAAATTGGTTGTTGGTAACGCGTTTAGGTCACAGTATTAAAGTATGTTTTGAAAAACCTTACCTAGGGTTTCTTGCATCGAAAAATATCGACTGGATGCGGCAGACATGTCGTCGTGCCTTGCTCTTCGCTAATCGACATTAAGAATTCGGAAATGTCGTTGCGCAACCCCGTTGGTAACTGATCTGCACGGGTTTGCACGATGAAGTCGACGATGTTTCGGCCTGCTTCAGTTGATTCGCCGAAACATTCGTTCGCGTTTAGGTTAGCGCTAACGCGCGTTTCACCATAATCCAATCCACGCGCATCGAAGTGGGCTCGTACGTTATCGCTAAACCAACTTTTCTGCTCCATTTGTCTTTGCCACATAAGATTGGCAATCGTATTCAGTTCTTCGTCAGGGGCGATCACGATGACCAATTCTCCGCCGGGTTTCAGCGCATGCAGCGCAGCATCGATGGCGTCATTTCGATCTTCCAAATAGTAGATGGATTGCACAAAGAGAATAAGGTCGAACTTGTTTTCAAAAACTTGCTCGCCAAACTTTTGCACGAGTACAGAAACATCGACTTGATCGGATGTCTGCGTGCTCATTGTTTTTAAAAAGTCAGCGGCCGATATTTCATTTGGCTCAATGCCCAGGTATGTAACCTGGTTCATCCGTGCCCGTGCATAACGTAAAATGCATTCGTCAAAAGCACCTGTGCCACAGCCAACACTCAAAATAGCATTGGCGTCTTGCGACATCTTGGCGACGACGTTTGCTTCGAGCCAACCCAAGAGTCCAACTCGTTGATCGCTGTTGGCTTCAAAAATTTCGAGGCATTGCGCGTAATAACTATTATTTAAAGGCTGTATCTGCGCTAGATCTGTTACCGCGCGGTCAATCGACCCGATCATCTTGCTTTGATGTGACGTATATAAACTCATAGCGGAACCAATAAACCCTCAACAATCAGCGTTAATGCATAAAGATAGGATCGCTTGTGCGACCGATGGCGTACACTAACAGAGTTTCTCAAAAGGTTTCTGAGGTATTGTCGACCTTGTCACTTTTTAAGAGGGACTAATTTTTGATAACGACGCTAAGAATCACACTAAGAATCAAGCAAATTGGAGCAATACCATGAGTCGATCCCTCCCCGCCGCAACAGATGCCGACACCTTTGATCGGAGTTGCGCTCACTGGAGCGCCGACGGTCGTGACGGCATGGACAACTTTTACACTTATGCGACTGTTGATTACAGGCATTTGGCAGGTCTAATCGATTGGCCTGCTTTGCTGGCCTCTTTGTCGAAGCAAACAGGTGCTCTTCAATTGGCCGATCTAGCATGCGGCAGTGGTAAATTTCCGGCGGCGCTAATGGAACATACAACGCTGCCCGAATTGATGAACGCTGAAGGTAAATCCATTCAAGTGCTTTACGACCTTTTGGATCCCAGCATCTTTGCCATCGAGGAAGCGGCCGCCGTGCTCAATGCACCTTTTGTAGAACGCGATCACTATTGCTGCAGACTGCAAGATTGGCAGCCGAAGCCAAGCACTTATGATCTCAGTTGGGCAACCCATGCACTTTATTGCGTGCCGGCCGAGGAGATGAGCGAATGTATGTCTATTGTGAAAGATGCCATGAACGCCGATGGCATCGGTATCGTGGCTCAATCCAACCGCAGTGGGCACTATATTCGCTTCTATGAGCATTTCTTAGAAAGCATCCACGGTGGCAAGGGCACGCGTTTCAGTGCCTCCGAAGACGTAGATCAAGCCGCTGAAAATGTTGGTTTTGAAAGACAAAGCCGCACGCTTAATTATGAAACCGTTATTGATGAAAATGATCGTCAAGCGCTTGAATCCTACCTACAGCGCTGCGCGTTTGATGACTCTATATCGTTGGATCAAATGTTGAATAGCGGATCTCTGGGGCAATATTTGGCAAGCACTAAGAAGCAAGGTGCCTATCGTTTTCAGCAATCTGTTGACGTGCTCGTGTTTGGCAGTGATTTGTCCCAGTTCAATTTTTGGATGCAAGACGAGTGACAGAGCCTACTAACACGCAGCCCAAACCAGAGTCGTACGACTATTTGTCCAAAGCTCAACAGAAAAGCGAAGACGTTGCATCGCAGTGGGACCAAGACAACCAGCAATGGTGGAATTGGTATATGACGCTTGCCGAGAACGAACATGATCAAAATGGTCCAGCTGTTAAGCCTGCGCCCTTGAGTCTGCAAGCGCCTGTTGAAATTGACGAATCAACACTCGCGCAGATACAGGATGCACTTTCAGTGCCCTACAAATTGTCTGCAGATTCGATCGAACAATTTGGCAGGGATGGTTACATCAAACTTAAAAACGTCATCGACCCTGAGCATCTAAGACTTCTCAGACAACGCATCAACAGCATCCTTATTGATGCTTTGGGCACCGAGTCTGGTTTGGCTTTCCGAAGTGATGAGATGATGTGGCTTCACGACGAACTCGTGCGTCATTTTGTTCTGAGCAAACGCATCGCGCAAATTGCGAGCGAGCTCTTGGGTGTCCAAGCAGTCCGTCTGTATCACGACAATGCGTTATCGAAGGAGCCTGGCTGCGGCCGGACACCTTGGCACTATGACTACCATCACTTTCCAATCGACAGTCTAAATGTCTGCACCGCTTGGATTCCGCTGCAAACCATTCCAAGCGAAATGGGGCCTCTTGCATTTGCGGCCGGCATAGATACCTACAAACTTGTTAAAGACCTGCCTTTCAACAAGTTTGACTCAAGCTATGACAAGCAGTTGGGCCAAATCTTCGCGGACAATCATGTTCCGGTTGATGATGGTCGCTTTGATTTGGGCGAGATCAGCTTTCACCATACCTTATCGTTTCATACCGCCGGGGCGAATAGGACAAACGAATCACGTATGGCATTGGCGACGACCTATTTTGAAGACGGCGCGCGTCTAGTCTCCAGTCCAACCATGATCTCCGGTGAGTTCCACAAATTCATGCCGGCAATCGAGCCGGGCGACATCATCAACAGTGAATACAATCCTGTATGCTATCCAAACACTGATTAGCGTGTAAAAGAGAGTTTTATGAGTAGGTCTGAAAAACAAACGTTTGGCATCAATCATGCGGGTTTCCCGCATTTGATGACGATGACCGCACTCATTATTGCGGGGGAGGCTATATTCGCACTGCCGTTTCACGTGACCCGATTCTTTCGTCCGACATTTTTAGAAGTTTTTGAGTTCAGTAATATGCAACTGGGGCTTGTTCAAGCCTCGTATGGCGTCATTGCAATGCTGGCCTATTTTCCAGGCGGGCAACTGGCCGATATGTTTTCCGCCCGTAAACTTTTGGCCGCCTCTTTGTTAGCGACAGGGCTTGGAGGGCTCTATTTTGCGCAGATCCCAACGTACCAGAACCTGCACCTACTGTTTGCCTTTTGGGGCTTTACCACCATCCTGTTGTTTTGGGGTGCACTGATCCGAGCCACGCGCGAATGGGGTGCCGTCTCAGCGCAAGGTCGCGCATTTGGTATATTAGATGGTGGCCGTGGATTATTCGCGGCATTAATCGGCGTCGTTGCGGTTTTAGTTTTACGTAGTTTTTTTCCCGACGATGTGACGCTCGCCACTGACGCTGAGCGGATTATGGCGCTTCAGTATGTGATCTATTGCTATACCGCGTTCACATTTTTGGCAGTACCTTTAGTTTGGCTTTGCGTGCCCGAACCGGCAGTGGACCTCGTAGACGCAAACTTTATTGCGAACAGGCCCGGTCTGGTCAGACGAACGATCGATGTCATGCGATTGCCGACAGTTTGGTTACAATCACTCATTATCGTCGCGGCCTACGTGGGATATAAGGGGATCGACAATTATTCTCTTTTCGCTTACACCGCTTATGGCTTGAACGAAGTTGAAGCCGCTGAATTGACCGCCTATAGCGTTTGGATTCGTCCGGTCGCGGCGGTTGGTGCTGGCCTTCTGGCTGACCGTATCTTGCCGTCTCGAGCAACGGCCCTATGTTTTACGCTGATGATAATTTGCTTTGGATTTCTCTCCTTCGACACCCCGAATGTGTCTCAGATTTGGATACTGTTCGCGAATGTGATTGTCACTAGTGCTGCTGTATTTGGTCTGCGCGGCATCTATTTTGCGATGTTTGAGGAGGGTCACGTGCCAGCCATCGAAACAGGTACTGCAACAGGGTTGGTGTCTGTCATTGGTTTTACACCTGATATATTTATGGGTCCTATGTCAGGCTGGATTCTGGACCGATCTCCGGGTGTAGAAGGTCATCAAGACTTTTATCTTCTAATGGCCTGCTTTGCATTTCTCGGACTGGTTGCAAGCGTGTTGTTTGGTCGTCTCGCAAGAAAGCCTGTAAACGGCTGAATCGAGATACAATCAAGATACAATCAATGTACAATCGAGAAGCAAGCAAACGTGGGGCGATCAATTCGTCCCTCATCGAAATAATGCGCGGATTGATTTTAATAGTGCCAAAAGCAAACCCACTTCTGCTTTATGTGCGTACAACACCGGAGCAGTGGTATTTCCGATAGGGTATGCGTCGCAGATTGTGCGATTGCATCCAACACGGCTTCAACAACTCTGTGTCCATAAACATTAACCCCTATATGTGTTGGTTTTTTTAATTGACCGATGCAGCGAGCCTAATTAATGCTTGAAATGACTAATGATTCTCAGAACTCGTTCGAAAACGACGTGATAGATGGACTTTCCCAGGTTCAAAAAACCATTCCTTGCCGATGGCTTTACGATGAACGGGGCTCCGAACTTTTTGAAGAAATTACCGTGCTGCCAGAGTAC
>Ga0209502_10001201_pt1 | contig 24910 bp, 21 predicted proteins | sample ArcticOcean_MG_C_10_FD_187442 | JGI IMG/M metagenome (GOLD analysis project Ga0209502, IMG submission 187442) | Marine microbial communities from western Arctic Ocean - ArcticOcean_MG_CB11_90 (SPAdes) (version 2) | ecosystem: Environmental > Aquatic > Marine > Oceanic | place: Arctic Ocean... | reverse complement strand
GCATGCCAAACGCAGGGAAGTCGAGTTTGCTTGCTGCCATCACTCGTGCGAGACCAAAGATAGCAAATTATCCTTTTACGACTATTGATCCTAACCTTGGGGTTTCTTATTACGACAATAAAGAAGTCACACTAGCCGATATACCTGGCTTAGTAGAAGGTGCACATGAAGGTACTGGCTTGGGTGATAAGTTTCTTCGTCATATTGAAAGGTGTAAAATATTGTTACATTTAATTGACTTATCAGAGGATAAACTTGCTGAAAATTATCTAAAAGTAAGAAATGAGTTATCTAAATATGATAAAATCTTGACAAAAAAAAAGGAGATTATTGTATTTAATAAATCTGACTTAGTTGAAAAAAAAGAAATAGATAAAAAATTAAAAATTTTTAAATCAAAAATTAAGAAAAAATATGAAATAATTTCAGTTGCGACGGATAGAAACTTGGTTAATTTAAGAAAAATATTGTTAAAAAATGCAAATAAATAAAGCCAAAAAAATAGTTATAAAATTAGGGTCATCTACTATTGTTGATAACAAAGGTCAGTTTAAAAAAAAATGGCTCTTAAGTTTAATTCAGGATATTAAGAAATTAAGAAAGAACAATCAAGAAGTGGTTATTGTTTCATCAGGTTCAATTGCACTTGGGCAAAGTTACTTAAAAATAAAAAATAAAAAAGTTAAACTTGAAATGAGCCAGGCAGTAGCTTCGGTTGGGCAAATTTATTTAATTAATGAATTTCAAAAACTTTTTGCAAAAAATAAGATTGAAATTGGTCAGATTTTAATAACACCAGATGATACAGAACAAAGAAGAAGAGCGTTGAACGCCAGAAGAACCTTTGAAAATCTTTTCAAACTAAAAGCAATACCTGTTGTTAACGAAAATGATACCACTGCAACTTCTGAGATTAAATATGGTGATAACGATAGGTTAGCTGCAAGAGTAGCTCAAATAATAGGTGCAGATTTACTAATAATTTTATCTGATGTTGATGGACTATATCAAAAAATATCAAATAAAAAAAGTTTAATTAAAGAGGTAGATGTCATAAATGAAAAAATTTTTTCTTTAGTTGATAAAACTATTAATACTTATGGTTCAGGTGGAATGTTTACAAAGTTAGAGGCAGCAAAAATTTGCATGAATGCTGGATGTAATATGTTAATTACTAATGGAAAAAGTTTTTACCCTATACAGAAAATCATAAGTAAAAAAATATACACATGGTTTAAACCAAAAATTTCTAATTTAGATGCCAGAAAAAAATGGATAATAAGTTCACTATCTTCGTCTGCTAAAATTTATATTGATCAAGGTGCGTCTAAAGCTTTAAAATCAGGAAAAAGTTTGTTGCCAGCTGGTATAATTAAGATCTCTGGTAATTTTAAAAAAGGTGACAATATAGTTATAATAGATAATAATAATATAGATATTGCGAGAGCTTTGTCTTCTTTTACATCTGATGAAATTAATAAAATTAAAGGTTTGCAGAGCAACCAGATAGAAAATATTCTTGGTTATGCTAGTAAATCTGAAATAGTTCACAAAGATGATATTGTAATACTATGAAAAAATTAAAGCAAATTGGTATTCATGCAAAAAAAGCTTTGAGTATACTTAATAATTTTAATGGAAAGCAAATTAACAAAGTGCTTTTAAATTACAATCAACTTTTATTAAGAAATAAAAAACAAATTCTTCAAGAAAACGTAAAAGATGTAAAAAATGTAAAAAGAAGCCATCTTATAGATAGATTGGTTTTAGATGACAAAAGAATAGATGGCATAAGAAGTTCTGTTAATGAAATTTTAAAATTTAAAAATCCTCTAAATAAAGTCTTAGAAGAGTGGGAAAGACCAAATGGTTTAGAAATAAAAAAAGTTACAACACCAATTGGCGTAATAGGTGTCATTTATGAGAGTAGACCAAATGTGACCGCTGATGTCTCTGCTCTGTGCTTAAAATCTGGTAATTGCGGTATCCTAAGGGGTGGTTCCGAGGCCTATAATTCCAACAAGATATTGGTTAATCTTTTTAGAGAATCGTTAAAAAAAAACAATATTGATCAAAACTGTATCCAATTCATTGAAGATAAAAACAGAAATGTTGTAAATTACCTTTTATCCAATATGTCTAAATACATAGATGTGATTGTCCCGAGAGGTGGAAAAGAACTTGTAAAAAAAGTTCAACAACTTTCAAGAATACATGTGATTGGACACTTAGAAGGCCTTTGCCACATTTATGTAGATAAAAATGCAGATACAGCTATGGCCACAAAAATAGTTGCTAATGCTAAAATGCGAAGAACTAGTATATGTGGTGCTGTTGAAACTCTATTAATAGATTCTAAATCATTAAAAAAACATGGCGTTCCAATTATTAATAAATTAACCTCATTAGGCTGCGAAGTAGTCGTAGATAAAAAAATTAATCAAATATTTAAAAATAAATATAAATTAGCCAAAAAAATTGACTGGAAGACTGAATATTTAGACGCAAAAATATCTATTAAATCTGTTAATGGAGTGCAGGAAGCTATAAATCATATATTAAAATATGGCACGATGCATACAGATGGAATCATAACTAATAATTCTAAGACTGCAGAAATATTTTTAAATGGCGTCAATAGCGCAATTGCTATGCACAATGTTTCAACTCAATTTGCTGACGGTGGGGAGTTTGGTTTTGGTGGAGAGATTGGAATTTCAACGAATAAATTACCACCTAGAGGGCCAGTTGGAATTAATCAGCTGACTTCCTACAAATATATAGTAACTGGAAAAGGAATTGCTAGATCTTAATTTAAAAATAATTTAACCTATGGGAAAAAGAATTGGAATTTTTGGTGGAAGCTTTGATCCACCACATCGCGGACACTTAGAAATTTCTAAATTAGCAATAAATAAATTATTTTTAGATCAGGTTTATTGGTGTATTACAAAAAAAAATCCACTTAAAAATACGGCTTTTTTTTCACTCGTTGAAAGAATTAAAAAAAGTAAAGTCTTCACGAATAAAATAAAAAAAATTAAAATTAAATTTTTTGAAGATAAAGTTAAATCGATTAATACCGTAGATTTAATAAGATATTTACAAAAAAAAAATAAAAAAAATACTTTCTTTTTGATTGTCGGTTCAGACAACATAATTAAATTCCATAAGTGGAAAAATTGGAAGCTTTTATCAAAATTGATAGAAATTGTGGTGTTTTCTCGAAAGGACTACGACAAAAAGGCCAAAAAATCTGTTATGATTAAACAAGTGAAAAAAATAACATTTATTAAAAGTAAGTTTATAAATATTTCTTCGACTCAAATTAGAAAAAAATACCTCAAAACATAATGAAAATATCGGAAATTAAAAATCAAATTGAGACGATCTTAGATAATAATAAAGCTAAAAATATTGTATCAATTGATCTTAAAAAAAAATCTTATATAGCAGACTATATGATTATAGCTTCTGGAACTTCTTCTAGACATCTACAATCTTTATCTGAAAATTTGGTTTCAGAACTTAAGAAGATAGGTGTTTATAATTGTAGAATGGAAGGAAAAGAAAGCAATGATTGGAAGCTTGTAGATGCAATAGATATAATAATACACATCTTTCACCCTGAGAAAAGAAAGTTTTATGATCTTGAAAAAATGTGGTCAGAACCAATTCTGAAAGAAAAATCATTAATATGAAAAAAATAAATATGATAATTATATTAGTAGTTTTTAATATCTTGATTGGAGATAACTATCTTTACTCGAAAAATTCAAATGAACTATATGAAAAAATAGATCTATTTAGCGAAGTTTTGGAGACTATAAAAAAAGATTATGTAGATGAAATTGATCAGGCAGAGGTCATGGACTCAGCTATTAATGGAGTTTTACAATCTTTAGACCCCTATTCTGCTTACATGAGTCCAAAATCATTTAAAGGGATGCAAACTGATACTAAAGGTGAGTTTGGAGGACTTGGAATTGAAATTGGAATGGAGTCGGGAGTTGTTAAAGTAATTGCGCCGATTGCTGATACACCTGCTGCTAATGCAGGCATTAAATCTGGTGACTACATTGTTAAAATTAATAAAGAACAAGTTCAAGGTAAATCACTGACAGAAGCTGTGGAACTTATGCGTGGTCCTGTGGGGTCGGAAATAAATTTAACCATTAGAAGAAAAAATATAAAAAAAGCTTTAGATTTCAAAATTAAAAGAGCTATTATTGAAGTAAAATCAGTTGAAGCTAAAATTATTGGCGAAAGAAAAAAAATTGGATATCTAAGATTAAAATCTTTTAATCAAAACAGTAATGAACAATTATCTAAAAAGATAAATAAATTTGAAAAAAATAATGATTTAAATGGATATATTCTAGATTTGAGAAATAATCCAGGTGGGTTACTCAACCAAGCAATAAGCATTACAGACTTTTTTTTAAATGACGGAGAAATAGTTTCGACAAAAGGTAGAAAAGTTAGTGAAACTAGAAGGTTTTTTTCCAGTAAAGGTGATGGAATTAACGGTAAACCATTAATCATAATTATTAATAATGGTTCTGCATCGGCTTCTGAAATTGTTTCTGGCGCATTGAAGGACCACAAAAGAGCAATTATTTTAGGAGAACGAACTTATGGAAAAGGGTCAGTTCAATCTATTATACCTTTAAGAAATGGAGGTGGGATTAGATTAACAATATCAAAATATTATTTGCCTTCTGGCAAATCTATTTCAGAAGTGGGTGTTCTCCCTGATATTTTTGTAGAAGAAGTTGGAGACAACTTTAAGATTGATAGCAAAACAGACAATCAACTAAAATATGCTATTAGGTTATTAAGGTCATAAAGATGAAGCATGAAGACCTTCCGCTTAGAACTGGTGTAGGAATAGCAGTACTGAATTCAAAAAATCAAGTTTTTGTAGGCAAGAGAAAAGATAATCCTTTCGACAAGTGGCAAATGCCACAAGGTGGTGTAGACTTAAATGAACCTTTGCTAATAGCGATGAAAAGAGAATTAGAAGAGGAGACTAGCATTAAGAACATTCAAATCTTAAAAGAATTTAGTCAGTGGCTTGAATACGATCTGCCAAAAAATTTAATTGGGAAAATATGGGCAGGTAAGTACAGGGGTCAAAAACAAAAATGGTTTATAGTTAGATTTACAGGCGAAGAAAGTGAAATAAATATAAATACAGAAAATCCAGAATTTATAGAATGGAAATGGATAGATATGAATCTGTTACCTGAGCTAATAGTAAATTTTAAAAAACATGTTTATAAAGATGTGCTAGCGGAATTAAAAAGTATTAATTAATTTCTTGAAGTGAGCTAATTTTATAACCTAAAATATATTTTTCTTTATCATTAATTTCAGAATTTTCTAAACGTATTTTAGATTCTGAAAGCATTTTTTCGATACTGGCCTTAGCAAGTTTTTCAATTTTAATTACTGACGAGGATAAAATTAAAAGCTTATTGTTAAGAAATTCTACAGTGCCTTCTTCAATATAAAATTTTTCAATTATGTTGTTAATCTCAACTTCAATAAAACCGGGTCTTAGAAAAGTTATAAGTGTAATATGATCTTTTAAAATTGTCATCATTCCCTCGTAAGCAGGGATTACGACTTGTTTAATTTCTGCATTAAATAGTGTTTGATCAGGACTGATTATTTCTAAGTTAAAATTTTCAGACATTTCTACTTAGCTTCTTGTGCCATTTTCTCAGCTTTTTCAACAGCTTCTTCAATTCCACCGACCATATAAAATGCTGATTCTGGAAGATGATCGTAATCTCCTTTGCATATAGCTGCAAACCCTTTAATTGTTGAATCTAAATCAACTAATTTTCCAGGTGAACCTGTAAACACCTCTGCCACAAAGAATGGTTGAGATAAGAATCTCATAATTCTTCTTGCACGTGCTACTGTAAGTTTGTCTTCTTCAGAAAGTTCATCCATACCTAAAATTGCTATAATGTCTTGTAATGACTTGTAAGCTTGTAATATTTCTTGCACCTCTCTAGCAACTCTATAGTGTTCTTCTCCTACGATTCTTGGGTCTAGTATTCTTGATGTAGAATCTAAAGGATCTACCGCAGGGTAAATACCTAATTCTGCAATTTGTCTTGAAAGCACAGTTGTAGCGTCTAAGTGTGCAAATGAAGTTGCGGGCGCCGGGTCAGTCAAATCATCGGCAGGAACGTATATGGCTTGTACTGATGTTATTGAACCTTTGCTAGTTGATGTAATTCTTTCTTGCAAATTGCCCATGTCCGTGGCTAAAGTTGGTTGGTATCCTACAGCCGAGGGTATCCTTCCTAATAGAGCTGACACTTCGGAACCAGCTTGAGTAAATCTAAAGATGTTATCAATAAAGAATAATACATCTTGTCCTTCTTGATCTCTAAAATATTCTGCAACAGTTAAACCTGTTAAAGCTACTCTAGCACGAGCACCTGGCGGTTCATTCATTTGCCCATATACTAGGGCTGCTTTAGAGCCTGGTCCGTCTGGTTTTATCACTCCAGATTCTATCATCTCGTGATAAAGATCATTTCCTTCTCTTGTTCTTTCTCCAACGCCAGCAAAAACTGAAAATCCACCATGTGCTTTTGCGATATTATTTATTAATTCCATAATAGTAACTGTTTTTCCAACTCCAGCTCCACCGAATAAACCTACTTTTCCACCTTTTGCGTAAGGAGCTAACAAATCTATTACTTTAATTCCGGTAACTAACATTTCTGTTTCGGTGGATTGATCTGTAAATTTAGGTGCCTGTCTATGAATAGGCCATTTTTCTTTAGTCTTAACTTCACCTTTTTCATCAATAGGCTCGCCAATAACATTTATTATTCTACCCAATGTTTCTGGTCCAACTGGGACACTTATGGGAGAACCGGTATTTGTAACAACATCTCCTCTTTTTAACCCTTCAGTAGAGTCCATTGCTATGGTTCTAACGCTGCCTTCACCTAAATGTTGCGCAACTTCAAGTATTAACTTGTTTCCCTGATTGTCAACTTGAAGAGCTGTATAAATTTCTGGTATATCTCCTTCAAAACTTACGTCTATTACAGCTCCAATAATTTGTGTAATTTTTCCTGGTTTGCTCATAATTATAAACTCTCTGCTCCTGATATTATTTCAATTAACTCTTTTGTGATCGCCGCTTGTCTGCTTCTGTTATAAACTATCGTTAAACTTTTAACTAAATCTCCAGCGTTTCTGGTTGCGCTATCCATCGCTGTCATTCTCGAACCTTGCTCACTGGCTGAATTTTCTAGAAATGCTTTAAATACTTGTGTTGAAATATTTTTTGGTAGCAAATCTTCTAGTATTTCATCTTCATCAGGTTCAAATTCGTAAAAAACTTCATCATTCTTTTTAGATTTTTCTTTTTTTTGGGCGGGAATAATCTGTTGAGCTTGAGGTATTTGAGTTATAACATTTTTAAAATTATTATAAAACAAAACACATTTATCAAATTCATTTTTGTCAAATAAATCTATAATTATTTTTCCAACCTTGTCAGCTTCATTAAATGAAATTTTTTTCTTTTCTTTGAAACTAAGTTTCTGAACTATGTATTTACCATATTCTCTTTTTAATTGATCGTGTCCTTTTGAGCCTATAGTAATTATTTTCAGAGTTTTCCCCTCTTTTAGAACTTTTAAAAAATAATTTTTAGCTAGTCTACAAATATTAGTATTAAATCCACCGCATAGCCCTCTGTCTGATGTCATTACTACACATAAATGAGTTTGTTCTTTTCCGTTTCCCACCAATAGTTTTGGTGCGTTTGATGGATCACTGATTGACTCTGTTAAATTTAAAATAATATTTTGCATTTTCTCACTATAAGGCCTGCCTTTTTCAGCACTTTCTTGTGCTTTTCTTAATTTTGCCGCAGCAACCATTTTCATGGCCTTGGTAATTTTTTGCGTAGATTTCACGCTAACAATTCTTTTTCTCAAGTCGTCTAAGCTTGCCATTATTTTTTATTTTTTTTATATTCTTGTATTATTTGTATCAATGAATCTTCCGTTTCTTTTTCTAATTTTCCGGTAGTTTGAATTGTGCTTATAATTTCACTTTTTTCATTTTTAATTTTTTCTAAAATATCCTTTTCAAAATTTTTAATCTGATCAAGTTCTACGTCGTCTAGGTATCCTCTTACTCCTGTAAAGACTGTAATAACCTGCTCTGCTACTGTTAGTGGTGAATATTGTTTTTGTTTTAGAAGTTCTGTTAATTTCGAGCCTCGATTTAAAAGTTTTTGTGTAGCCGCATCTAAATCTGAGCCAAATTGTGCAAAAGCAGCCATTTCTCTGTACTGAGCAAGTTCTAATTTGATTGATCCAGCAACTTTTTTCATAGCTTTAGTTTGTGCTGCAGATCCAACTCTTGAAACTGATAGTCCAACGTTAACAGCTGGTCTAATACCTTGGTTGAATAACTGTGTTTCTAAAAATATTTGACCGTCAGTAATGGAAATTACGTTAGTTGGGATATAGGCTGAAACGTCTCCTGCCTGTGTTTCTATAATGGGTAAGGCTGTTAATGACCCTCCGCCATTTGCGTCACTTAACTTTGCAGCTCTCTCCAACAGTCGACTGTGGAGGTAAAATACATCACCTGGGTATGCTTCTCGACCAGGGGGTCTTCTTAACAATAAAGACATCTGTCTATAAGCTACGGCTTGTTTTGACAAATCATCATAAATAATTAGTGCGTGCATTCCGTTATCTCTAAAATATTCTCCTATAGTGCAGCCAGTGTATGGGGCTAAAAACTGAAGTGGCGCTGCATCAGAAGCTGTTGCCGCAACAACTGTTGTGTATTTCATTGCTCCAGCGTCTTCTAAGGTTTTAACAATCTGAGCTACTGTTGAACGTTTTTGGCCAATAGCAACATAGATACAATATAGTTTTTTCTTTTCATCGTCAGACTCATTAATTGCTTTTTGATTTATAATTGCATCAATAGCAACTGCTGTCTTGCCTGTTTGTCGATCTCCAATAATTAATTCTCTTTGACCTCTTCCAACTGGTATTAAGGTATCAATTGCTTTTAGTCCTGTTTGCATTGGTTCACTAACAGACTGTCTAGGAATTATTCCTGGCGCCTTAACCTCTACTCTTTTTCTTTTAATTTTTTCACTTAAATTTTCTTTTCCATCAATTGGGTTTCCTAATCCATCTAAAACTCTTCCTAAAAGCTCTTTTCCAACAGGTGAATCTACAATTGACCCGGTTCTTTTTACTATACTGCCTTCTTTTATTTTTCTATCATCTCCAAAAATAACAACCCCAACATTATCACTCTCTAAGTTAAGAGCCATACCTTTAGAGCCATCTTCAAACTCAACCATTTCCCCAGCTTGTACATTATCAAGACCAAAGATTCTGGCTATTCCATCACCAACGGATAAGACTTTTCCTACTTCAGATACTTCAGCTTTTTCCCCAAAATTTTTAATTTGTTCTTTTAATATTTTAGTAATTTCTGAAGGGTTAATTTGCATATTATACTTCTAACATTCTTTGTTCGTATTTTCTTAATTGGTTTTTAATTGAAGTGTCAATCATAAGACTTCCTATTTGTATCTTCAAGCCTCCAATTAAATCCTCATCTACCTTATAATCAAAAGCTATTGGTGTTCCCATTGTTTTAGAAAGATCTCTATTTAAATTTTCAAGTTCTTCATTGGTCAAGTTTTTTGAAGAAACTAATGATGCTTTTATTTCTCCTCTTTGTTTTGAAGTTAAAGACAAAAAATTTAACAATATTTTGTTAATAAAAAAAATTCTTCTTTTTATTACCAAAACACTTAAAAAATTTTTAGTTATTTTTGAAAGTTTCATCTGGATTGATATTTCATTTAATGTTTCTAATTGATTTGATTGCGATTGAGTCGGATTTTTTATAAAGTTTTTTAAATCTTTACTGGTGCTATAAATAGTTAAAAGTTCATTAACATTCTTTTCTACAACTTCTAATTCTGAATTTTCAATAGCAAGCTCGTACAATGCCAGAGCATACCTATTTGCTGTTTCTGAAGAAAATGACTTGTTTTTACTCAACTTAACACTCCTAGATTAGAAAATTTTTTAAGATTGTGGTTTCCTACCACAAGGTTAGCTATCGTTCAAGATGATTAGATTGCATTAGGCAAAGTTAATAGGGTCAACATCAACTGTAAGTTTTATTTTTTTAGAAATAGTTAAATTTTCAATAATTTTTCCCACATTTTTCTGTATTAAATTGCTATTTTTTGACCTCAATAATAATCTAGTCCTATATTTATTTTTAAGCCTAAATATAGGAGAATCCACGGGACCCAAGACATCGAGTTCAACTAAAACACTTAACTTTTTTTTTATTTCTTGCGCTGCTCTAAAGCTATCCTGACTAGAACTAGCTGAAATAATTAAAGCAATGAGTCTTCTGAAAGGAGGTAAATTTTTTTTTTTTCTAACTATTAACTCATTGTTTAAAAATTTTTCAGGGTTGTTTTCTAATATGTCTTTCAATGTTTCATTTAATGGAGTGATGGTTTGGTAAACAATTGTAGATTTTTTTGAAAATCTTCCTGCTCTTCCACTTAATTGATTGTAAAGTTGTATGTTTTTCTCTGTGGTTCTTAAGTCATATCCCATTCCAGAAAAATCCGCATCAACAACTACAATACAATTGAGTTTTGGAAAATTAAATCCTTTCGAGATTAATTGTGTTCCTACTAAAATATCAATTTGGTTTTTTTCTATTTTTTTAAGAATAGATTCTGTTTCTTCTTTTTTAGATAAAAAATCACTTGAAAAAATTCTAATGTGCTTTTTTGGAAAAATATCTTTTAATTCTTCATGTATTTTTTCAACACCTGGCCCATACATTCGAAAATCACAAAACTCCTTATCTATCTTACAAATATTGTCTTTTTTAACTTTGCTGCCACAGTGGTGACAAATAAGTTTATTTATAGATTTATGGTAAGTTAAATAAATAGAACAGTTTGAGCACAAATGTTTAAAACCACATTTTTTACAAATTAGAAATGGAGCATAACCTCTTCTATTTAAAAAAAATAAAACCTGTTCTTTTTTATCTAAATATTCATTAACTATGTCGATAGTTTCTTTTGCAATAAAATAATCTTTTTTTAACTCAACTTTTTGCAAATCTATCACTCTAGCTTCTGGTAAAGAAGATTCACTGTAACGATTAATTAACTTTGTATGATTGTATTTTTTATTTTTTACGTTATTAAAAGTTTCTAGCGATGGAACTGCAGATACTAAATATATAGGTATATTTTCAAAAGAGGCCCTTGCAATAGCCATGTCACGTGCATGATATATAATTCCTTCGTCCTGTTTATATGACGGATCGTGCTCTTCATCTAAAACTATTAGTCCCAAATTTTTAAACGGTAGTAACAAAGAAGAACGGGCACCAATCACTAGTTTTAACTTATTCTCTATGACTCCTTGCCAAATTTTTCTTTTACTCTTAATGCCTATTTTTGAATGCCATATTGAAGGTGTAAAACCAAAAAAATCCACAAATCTATCTTTAAATTGATTGGTTAAAAATATTTCAGGTAACAATACTAATACCTGCTGCCCTTTTTTTAAAATTGCTTTTATTCTCTCAAAATAAACTATTGTTTTTCCAGACCCTGTAACTCCTTGCAACAATGATACGTTAAAAGAGCCACCAAATTTTTTTAAATCTTCAAGGCTTTTTTTTTGATCTTTGTTTAAAAAAAAATTATGTTTTTTTTGGTCTGATGTATCTTTTTCGTGCTTTTCAATCTTAAATGTATTTTTTTTGTCACCTAAACACATTTTTAAAACCATGCCTTTAGAAACCAAATTATATGACGAAAACCAATTAATATAAGCTATTAAATTTGCATTAATTTTAAAATTTTCTACTTTTTTTTCAATATTTTTTATTTTAAATTTTTTAACAGACGGTTGAATCTTATCCCAAACGATCCCTGTTTCTTTAAATTTACCAAAAGGTACAATTACTATATCTCCTGGTTTTAATTTTTCTAGATGCCCCGAATCGTAAGTAAAAGGAAAATTGAATATTTTAGGAACTAGAATAGGTACTTTCATTTTGATGAATTTAATTGATTTTATATCAATTAAAAATGAATTGCTCTTTTATCAACAGCTAAAGCTGCTTCTTTTATGGCCTCAGTATGTGTTGGATGTGCGTGACATGTTCGAGCAATATCTTCGGCACTTGACCCAAATTCCATAGCTAGTGCCATTTCAGCTATCATATCACCAGTGTGTGGTCCGATCATGTGAACACCTAAAACTCTATCTGTTTTACTGTCGGCCAATATTTTTACAAAACCTTCTGTCTCGTTATTAACTTTAGCCCTTGAGTTCGCAAGAAATGGAAATTTGCCAACTTTATAATTGATATTTTCTTTCTTAAGTTGTTCTTCTGTCTTGCCCACTACTGCAACTTCTGGTGATGTATAGACAACCCCGGGTATAATATTATAATTAACATGTCCTGCTTGACCGACAATAATTTCTGCCACAGCAATACCTTCTTCTTCAGCTTTGTGAGCTAGCATTGGACCTTTTATTACATCTCCAATTGCATATATATTGCTCACTGCAGTTTGTAATTTTTTATTTACTTCAATCTTACCTTGTTCGTCTTTCTTGATTCCTATCTTTGTTAAATTTAGTCCTTCTGTATAGGGTTTTCTGCCAACTGAGACTAAAACTTTATCGGCTAATACCGTTTCTTGTTTTGATGTTTCGTTATTTGTAAATACAACTTCGACTTGATTATCTTTGTTTTTTACAGACGTTACTTTGGAATTTAATTTAAATTTAAATCCTTGTTTTGTTAAAATTTTCATAAACTCTGATGAAATTTCTTTATCCATTCCAGGTGTGATGTGGTCTAGATATTCTATAATAGTTACATTTGATCCAAGACGAGACCATACAGAGCCCATTTCTAGTCCAATATACCCGCCACCAATCACTATAAAGTTTTTAGGCACTTCTTTTAAGGCAAGTGCGCCTGTTGAAGATACGATATTTTTTTCGTCAATTTCTATACCTGGCAATGAAGAAGGTGCTGATCCTGTTGCGATAACAATATTTTTAGATTTATATGATGTTTTTTGTTCGCCTTCATAAACAACAACATCATTTTTAGAAAACAGAACACCTTTACCTTTAATATATGTAACCTTGTTTTTTTTGAATAAAAATTCAATTCCTTTAGTCAAAACTTGTACTGACTTATTCTTATTGGCCATCATCTTGTCTAAATTAAGTTTTAAACCTGAAAATTCTATCCCTTGTGCGTTAAAGTCTTTTTGTGCTTTACGATAAGAATCTGACAAATTTAAAAGGCTTTTTGATGGTATGCATCCTACATTAAGACATGTTCCTCCTAACGTTCCTCTTGATTCTATACAAGCAGTTTTTAAGCCCAATTGTGCGGCTCTAATCGCACATACATAACCTCCTGGCCCACCTCCAATAACAATTACATCAAAATTATTTTCCATAGCTATAAATTTAAAAACAGTCTTCTAGGATCTTCGAGACATTCTTTTACTATCTTTAAGAACGAGACAGCTTCTTTTCCGTCTACAATTCTGTGATCATATGAAAGTGCGAGATACATAATCGGTCTGATAGAAACACTTTTATTAATCACAACAGGTCGCTCTATAATGTTGTGCATACCCAATACAGCAGACTGAGGTGGATTTAAAATAGGTGTTGAAAGCATTGATCCATAAATACCCCCATTTGTAATTGTAAAAGTTCCTCCTTGTAGATCGTCAATAACAATCTTACCGTCTTTTGCTTTTTGTCCAAGAAAATTAATATTTTTTTCGATTTCCGCAAAAGACATTTCATCTGTATTTCTCAAAACAGGAACGACTAAACCTCTTTCTGTACCGACAGCTATACTAATATTATAATAATTTTTATATACAATTTCGTCTCCTTGAATTTCTGCGTTTATAATAGGATAATTTTTAAGCCCAACAACACATGCTTTTACAAAAAAAGACATATAACCTAATTTAACTGAATACTTTTTTTGAAATTCTTCCTTATGTTCATTTCTCATTGAAATAACTGCATTCATATCAACTTCGTTAAAAGTGGTTAACATAGCTGCATTCTCTTGAGCTTCTTTAAGTCTTTTAGCTATAGTCATTCTTAATCTTGTCATTTTAATTCTTTCTTCAGGTCCATGGGTAATTTTTCGTTCTGAAGATTTTGGTGTAGTACCCATTAATTGTAAAAGATCTTCTTTTAAAATAACTCCATTTTTTCCTGAACCTTTAACCTCGCTGAGACTGATATTAGATTCTATTGATAATTTTCTTGCAGCTGGTGACACGATATTTGTATTTGAATTCTTTGAAACTTTTTTTTCGCTATGGATTTCTGTTAGGACAAGTGGTGCTTCTTCGCTTTCTTGTTTTCTTTCTCTTTTGAGTAATTTTACTTCTTCTGAATTCTCTTCTTTTTCTTCAAGAACTTGAATTTTTTTTGAAGGAGGTGAATATTCTTTTTCTTGTACACTTCCGTCTAATTCATTGTTCATTGACTGTTTGATAGTTCCTAATAAAGCACCAACATTTACAGTTTGCCCTTCTTTGACAGAAATTTTTTCTATTGTGCCACTAGATGGAGCAGGTACTTCAACGTTAACTTTGTCGGTCTCCAATTCAACTATTGCTTCATCAGCAGTAACTTTGTCACCTTCATTTTTCAACCACTTAGCTACTGTAGCTTCTGTTATAGATTCTCCAAGTACAGGGACTAGTATATGTTCAGCCATTAATTAATTTTTCCAACCACCTTTTCTAATATTTCTTTTTGTTGTGCAAGATGTTTATTGAAATTTCCAGTCGCAGTAGAGGCAGATGGTCTTCTTCCTATATATTCAACACTTTTATTGTTAAAATTGATGATTTCTAAAGTTCTATCGATGTAATGATTAACTGTGTTCCATGCACCCATATTTTTTGGTTCTTCTTGACACCAATAAATATCTGCATTTTTAGCATACCTTTTTAATTCTTTTCCCAATTTTTTTACTGGAAATGGGTAAATTTGTTCTAGACGAATAAAAACAACTTTATCATTTTTTGTTTTTTCTCTAGCATCAACTAAATCAAAATAAATTTTACCTGAACAAATAACTACTTTCTTAATTTGCTTGTCATTTTTAAGTTTAATTAAACCGTACTCACTTGTATAAGCTCGATCTGGTAAAACTCTGTGAAACGATGTGTCTTTAGTAAAATCATCTATAGTTGAAACACATTGTTTATGTCTTAGTAGAGATTTTGGAGTCATAATTATCAATGGTTTTCTAAACTCTCTGTGCATTTGTCTTCTTAAAGCGTGAAAATAATTAGCTGGCGTTGTACAATTTACTACTTGAATATTGTCTCTTGCACACATTTGTAAAAATCTTTCTAATCTTGCCGAAGAGTGTTCTGGTCCTTGACCTTCATAACCATGAGGTAATAACATCACTAAACCGCTGGCTCTTCCCCATTTAGACTCCCCAGAAGTTATAAATTGATCAATGATTATTTGTGCTCCATTAGCAAAATCGCCAAATTGAGCTTCCCATAACACTAGTGTTTCTGGTTCTGATAAAGAGTAACCAAATTCAAATCCCAACACAGCAAATTCAGACAAAAGCGTATCTATCACCTCAAGTTTTTTTTGATTTTCTGAAATATTGTTTAGAGGAATATATCTCTCATGATTATCTTGATTTCTAAGTACAGAATGTCTCTGACTAAAAGTTCCTCTACCGGAATCTTGACCTGATAATCTAACAGAAAAACCCTCCGTTAAAAGCGTGCCAAAAGCTAATGCTTCAGCTGTAGACCAATCTATTGGGAGATTATTTGTAAACATTTTTTGTTTATTATCAAATAATTTTTTTAATGTTTTATGTATGTTAAAATTATTAGGAATAGTTGTAATTTTTTTCCCTACAGAATTAATTTTTACTTTATCAACACCGCTAGCACCTCTTCTGTCTTTACCTGGTGTTGGAATAAATCTAGACCAAACACCATCAAACCATTTTAGTTCTGGTTTGTAATTTTTAGATTCAATAAATTCTTTTTCTAAATGTGACTTAAAATCATTTATTTGCTGATTTACTTTTTCTTTAGAAAAAAGTTTTTCATTTACTAATTTTTCAGAATAAATTTTTAAAGACGTAGAGTGAGATTTTATTTTTTTATACATTAAAGGTTGAGTAAAAGAAGGTTCATCACCTTCATTGTGTCCAAATCTCCTGTAACAGAACATGTCAATCACAATGTCTCTATTAAATTGCTGTCTAAATTCAGTTGCAATTTTAGCACAATGTACAACTGCTTCAGGGTCATCTCCATTAACATGTAAAATAGGGGCTTGAGCAATTTTCGCAACTTCGCTTGGATATGGCGAAGATCTTGCAAATCTTGGGGATGTTGTAAAACCTATTTGGTTGTTAACAATGATATGAATTGTCCCGCCTGTATTGTGACCTGGCAATCCGGACATCGCGAAACACTCTGCAACTATTCCTTGTCCTGCAAAAGCTGCATCGCCGTGGATTAATACTGGTATGACTGTTTTTCTTTCAGGATCTTTATGAAAAAATTGTTTTGCTCTTACTTGTCCTAACACAACAGGGTTTACAGCTTCTAAGTGTGAAGGGTTGTCGGTTAAACTAATATGGACAACATTACCATCGAACTCTCGGTTTGATGATGCGCCTAAATGATATTTAACATCTCCTTCAAAATCTCTTTTAGCTTCAACGGCACTACCAAAAAATTCATTAAAAATTGCTTTGAATGGTTTACCCATAACGTTAGCTAAGACATTTAATCTTCCTCGATGGGACATGCCAATCTTGATTTCTTTTACTCCTAAGTTACCACCTCTTTTTATTATTTGCTCGAGTGCAGGTACTAAGGATTCTCCGCCATCAATTCCAAATCGTTTCGTGCCAACAAACTTAACGTGTAAATATTTTTCAAAACCTTCAGCTTCAATAATTTTATTTAAAATTGCTTTTTTCCCATTATCTGTAAAAACAATTTCTTTTTTTTGTCCTTCTATTCTATCTCTAATCCAATTTTTTTCATCTGGATCTCCCATGTGCATAAACTCATAACCTATGTTTCCAGAATAGGTTTTTTTTAAAATTACTATTATCTCTGAAAGTGTAGCTTCTTGCAGTCCTAAAACTCCATCTAGAAATATTTTTTTTTTTAAATCACTTTTAGTAAAACCGTATGTTTCAGGTTTTAGTTCTGGATGTTCTTCTCTTACCATTAATTCTAAAGGATCAAGGTTAGCAATTAGATGTCCTCTAATTCTAAAAGCTCTAACTAACATAATCGCTCTTATAGAATTTTTAGCTGACTCTTCTGTTGTAGATTGATTTTCAACTTTACTTTCTTCTAACGTATCTTCTTTTGATAGATCTTTTTGATCTAGATTGTAATTTTTAATTTTTTTTTTGGGAGCCCAGCTTGGGCCTTCTAAAGTTTTAAGAATAATTTCTTTATTATCTTTAAGTCCATCAAAAAACTCTTTCCATCCTTGTGGTAGTTTATTGGGGTCCTGTAAGTATTCAGAATAATACTCTTCTATAAAAGCGGAATTATTTCCAGCTAGAAATGAAGTTTTTTTAAATATATTATTATCTTGAGACGATGACATTTATCATCTCATAATAACATATAATATTTTTAATTAACTATTTAGTTTTTCAAGCAAGGTTTTACCAATATCTGCTGGAGATTCTGAGATAGTTATGCCTGCTGATTTCATAGATTCTATCTTATCTTCAGCTCCACCCTTGCCTCCAGATACAATTGCTCCTGCATGTCCCATGGTTCTACCTGCTGGTGCTGTTAACCCAGCAATAAAGCCAACCATTGGCTTCTTGATTTTCGATTTTTTTACAAATTCTGCGGCTTCTTCTTCTGCGGATCCACCAATTTCACCTATCATAACAATAGACTTGGTTTCTTCATCTTGAAGAAATAATTCTAAACAATCGATAAAGTTAGTCCCGTTAATAGGATCTCCTCCAATTCCTATACATGTTGATTGCCCCATTCCACTTGCTGTTGTTTGAGCGACTGCCTCGTATGTTAAAGTGCCTGATCTTGAAATTATTCCAACGGAACCTTTCTTGTGAATGTTTCCAGGCATAATTCCAATTTTACATTCATCTGGAGTAATGATGCCTGGGCAATTAGGCCCTATTAAGCGACTCTTGCTTCCAATTAAATTTTGTTTTACTTTAATCATGTCAATTACTGGTATTCCTTCGGTTATACAAACTACTAATTCTATTTCTGCTTCTATAGCTTCTATAATAGCTAACGCAGCAAATTTTGGAGGCACATAAATCATCGTTGCATTTGCACCTGTAGTTTTTTTTGCTTCTTCAACTGTATTAAAAACAGGTAAGTCTAAATGTTTTTGGCCACCCTTTTTAGGTGTTACTCCACCTACTAATTGTGTTCCATATTTTAATGCTTGTTCTGAATGAAAAGTCCCATGTGTACCTGTAAAACCTTGACAGATCACTTTTGTGTTTTTATCAACTAAAACTGACATTTATTTTATAGCTTCAACAATTTTTTGTGCTGCATCATTTAAGTTTGATGCGGACAATATTTTTAAACCTGATTTATCTAATATGTCTTTACCTTCTTGAAAATTAGTACCTGCAAGTCTTACTACCAATGGTACTTCTAAATTGGTTTCTTTGGCAGCTTCTATTACTCCCTGGGCAATTACATCGCATCGCATTATACCGCCAAAAATATTAATTAAAATTCCTTTGACGTTTTTATCTGATAGGATTAATTTGAAAGCAGCTGAAACTTTTTCTTTAGTTGCACCGCCACCCACATCTAAAAAATTAGCTGGTTCCTCCCCATGTTGCTTTATTATATCCATGGTTGCCATAGCTAGCCCAGCACCGTTAACCATGCAGCCTATCGATCCATTTAATTTAATATAAGCTAAACCATGTTTGCTTGCTTCTATTTCATCTGGTTCTTCTTCATTTAAATCTCTTAGTTCTAAAATTTCAGGTCTTCTAAATAGTGCATTATCATCAAAACTCATTTTTGCATCTAAGCAAACTAACTTTTCATCTTTTGTAATAATTAATGGATTAATTTCTATTAAACTTGCATCTTTTTCTATTAATATTTTATAAAGAGATTGAATTAATTGTGAGGCAACTGATCTCTGATCTTCATTAAAGTTAAATATTTTTATAATTTTATTTATATCTTCTGTTTTAACGCTTTCTTTCATGTCTATTTTAGTAGTGATAATTTCTAGAGGTGTATCGGTTGCTACTTTTTCAATATCCATACCCCCTTTAGTGCTGCTTATGAAAGCAATTTTAGAGCTCTCTCTATCGACAAGACAGGAAAGATAAAACTCTTTTAAAATATCTGAAGCTTCTTCAATATAAAGTCTTTTTACCTTTTTTCCTTCGGGACCAGTTTGATGGGTTATTAAATGCATGCCGAACATTTTTTTTGCTTCTTTTTTTAAATCATCAATGTTTTTTACAAGTTTTACTCCGCCTCCTTTACCTCGACCACCAGCATGGATTTGGGCTTTAACTACATATTCTTTAGAATTTAGCTCCTTTATTTTCTGATCTATTTCATCTAAAGAAAATACAACAATACCTTTAGATACTGGAGCCCCAAACTTTTTTAATATCTGTTTGCCTTGATGTTCGTGAATATTCATTATTTTTTACACTTTATTACTTCGTGATAAGAAAATTTATTTTCAACTATTATATTATTTTTAAAACAAACGCCATCAAAGTAATTTATTATATTTTTAAAATTGATTTCTTTATCGGGTCCAAGTAAATAAATCACTTCTATACTATTTTTTTTTAAGTTTTTATTTACCATCCCTTTATACACATTAAAATATTTATGATTTTCTGTTGGGTGGGTATTATTGTCCCACAAATACCAACGATTTAAAATATTTAAATCTTCATTCAATAATAGTGAAAAAAACTGATAGTGAGTAATTAAGATTTTTTTTCTAGAGTCTAAATTAATTACAGTTAAAGCTTTTTTAATTAAATCAACTTCTTCTTTAGGGTTTTTGAACATTAAACTCACCCAATTAAGATGTTTTAATTTTATGTCAATATTTTCTGCATCCACTGAAATATTTTTATTTATATTTTCAATATCTAAAAATTTTCTATCTACATTATATCTTAAGTGATATTTGCCAGTAATAAAAATTAATAAAACAAAAATTATTATAGAAGACAATTTATTAGACTTTGAATTTTTTAAATTAAGATGAAGTATGCTTGCTAATAAAGGCGCTAAACTAAAAATATAAATTTGATTAGCTTGCATTAACTGATTAATAAAAAATAAAAAGCATGATAGCAAAATTATTATGTTTGTAAAAAATAGATCTTTATTTTTTTTAAAATATAAATTTATTGTTATAAATAATAATGGAAAGTAGAATATGTGTATAAACTTGAAATCTCCAAGTAATCTCTTCACATTGAGTTGATCGGAAAGTTTAACATATGCAGTCGCGTCACTTGCCCATCTACCTTCTCCTATTGAAAGTGGAAAAAGAAAGTATTGATATATTAAACTTTTTATTGGAGTTTTTGTTAAAAGTAAAAAAATTATAAATAAAAACAAACTTGCTATGCTTCCAAACATAAAAAACTTGAAATTCTCTAACTGACTGTTTTTAATAAAGTAAGAAAATGAAAACAATAAAATTAAAGTTATAATGTAGAAACTTGGAGTTTGCATTGAAAAAAAAGAAAGAAAGAACACAAATGGCAATAAAAACCACAACAGGTTTTTTTGTTTACGCACTGCTATTATAAATAGGAAAATTGCAATCAAAGAAAAAACATAACTGTGCAAATATGCAAATGGTGTTCCTGAAACAGGGTAACAAAGAGTTGCAAAACTTGCGCTATAAATGGTGATAGCAAAATTTTTTAAATAATAACTTTTTAAAAAAAAATAAAAACTTAGAGTTGCTAAAATATTAATAAAAGAGGAATGAAAAAGATAACTTTTCCACGACAGGCCAAATATAAAAAAAAATAATGCTTGGAAATAGTCAACTACTAAGCCTGTAAAAATCCAGAAGTCTCTTATTGGTAATTTGTTTTTTAATATACTAAAACCGGTATCAAAAAAACCAAATGTATCAATTGGCATTACACCAGTGTTTCCGCTTACCCAATTAACTAGAAAAGCATAAACTGCTAACGAAAAGGGAATGTAAGTATTAGGACTTGTTATTTTTGATAACATTTAAGATTGATGTAAAATTATTTTCTTTATATCACTAACACCTTTTAATTTATATATTAATTAAAAAATATGTTTAAAATATTAAATAAAATACAATTCTCTCCTGAGGTAAACCGAATGAGAAGCGTCGCTAGTACAGATGTAGCTATTGAAATTTTTAATTCAACAAAATCCAAAAACTTAAAATTTCTTTTAAAACAAAGATTTAATTGGATGAATGGGTTTATAGAAGAAAATGCTACTGGTTTAGAAGTTGGTTCGGGAGCTGGATTTACAAGATTTTTTATTAAAAATAAAAATTTTAAAATGTCAGACATCAGTGAAGATTCTCATTTAGATTTTAAAAATGTTGATGCTCAGTCGACTGATTTCGAAGACGGTAGTTTTGATTATATAATAGCATCAAATATGATTCATCACGTTCCTTACCCTATAAAATTTTTTAAAGAGATGAATAGAATTTTAAAAAAAAATGGACGGTTAATTATTTTCGAATCTTATTGTTCGTTTATTTTTCAGTTGGCCACTATTTTGATGAAACACGAAGGATATGATTTTACGTTAGATGTATGGGATGAAAAAAAACCAAAAAGTGATGAAAATGATGCCTGGTCGGGAAATATTGCAGTGCCTCATCTTATATTTGATGATAAAGAAAAATTTAACGACAAACTAGGAAATCTTTTTGCTTTAGAGTATGAAAAATTATCTGAATGTTTTATTTTTCTTAACTCCGGAGGTGTTACTTCAAAAACCTTTTATATACCTCTGCCTGAGATATTATTAAGAGGTTTAAATTTGATTGATAAATTTCTTATTAATTTTTTTCCGAATATATTTTGTATGGGCAGGAAAATAGTATTAAAAAAAAAGGGCTTATAGAGAATTATCAATTTTTTTTGCTGCATTAAATAAATCTTGAACAGCATTTATAGAATTGTCAAAATTTACTTTTTCCTCTGCGTTCAAATTGACTTCGACAATTTTTTCAATGCCATTTTTTCCAATTATTACTGGAACACCCACGTAAAGATCTTTAATCCCATATTCCCCATTTAAATGCGCGGCACATGGTAATTGTTTTTTTAAGTCTTTTAAATAACTTTCTGCCATTTCTACACCTGAAGCAGCAGGTGCATAATAGGCGGAACCTTTTTCTAAAAGTTTAACTATTTCAGCTCCTCCATTTTTAGTTCTTGTAACTATATTATCTAAAGATTCTTTGTTTAGAGATCCATCCTTAACTAAATCCATGACTGGCTTACCGTCTACCGTTGTGTGGTTTAGCATTGAGACCATGGTATCCCCGTGGCCACCCAAAACTAAAGATTTTATTTTTTTTACAGGCACTTGCAACTCTTGTGATAAAAAATATTTAAACCTTGAAGTATCAAGAATTCCTGCCATGCCAATAACCATGTTTTTAGGAAAGCCTGAATATTTTTGCAAAGCCATAACGATAACATCGAGTGGATTTGTGATACATATTACAAAGGCTTTTGGAGATGTTTTTTTAATACCATCTGCAACTTGTTTAATTATCTTTAAATTTATTCCAAGTAGATCGTCTCTTGTCATGCCTGGTTTTCTTGGAACGCCAGCAGTTATAATTATGACATCAGAATTTTTGGTATCTTCGTAATTATTAGTTCCTGTAATATTAATGTTAAATCCGTCTACTGAAGATGATTGAGCTATGTCCAAAGCTTTACCTTTTGCTATGCCCTCTGCTACATCAAATAAAACAACGTCTGCTAATTCTTTTAGTGCTATTAAGTGTGCTAGTGTTCCTCCAATTTGACCGGCGCCTATAAGAGATATTTTTTTTTTCATTTTTATTTCATTGTTGGCATCACAAATTCTGGATCAGACCTTAAACCTGATGGCCATCTTGATGTGATAGTTTTTAATTTTGTATAAAATCTAACGCCTTCTGGACCGTGCATATGCTGATCTCCAAATAATGATCTTTTCCATCCACCAAAACTATGAAATGCCATAGGAACAGGTATTGGAATATTGATACCAACCATTCCTACCTGTACTTTGCTGGCGAATGTTCTTCCAGAGTCACCATCTCTTGTAAAAATGGCTACACCATTTCCAAATTCATGTTCGTTAACAAGTGATAAAGCTTCATCAAAGTTTTTTGCTCTTATAACTGACAAAACAGGGCCAAAAATTTCTTCTTTATAAATTTTCATATTTTTTTTTACATGGTCAAATAGACAACCCCCCATATAATAACCATTCTCATATCCTTGTAGTTTTAAATTTCTGCCATCAACAACTAGTTTGGCTCCTTCCTTAGCTCCAATGTCAACGTAACCTTTTACTTTTTCTAAATGTTCTTTAGTAACAAGCGGTCCCATCTCAGATTTTTTATCCATACCAGATCCTACTTTTAAGGCCTCAACTTTTTTAGCTAAACTTTCAATTAACTTATCTCCTATACCCCCAACTGCAACTGCAACAGATTGTGCCATGCATCGTTCTCCGGCTGATCCGTAAGCAGCACCCATCAACCCATTTACAGCTTGTTCTAAGTCACAGTCAGGCATAATTACAGCATGATTTTTTGCTCCGCCTAGTGCCTGAACTCTTTTTTCATTTTTTGCACAATTTTCATAAATGTATTTTGCAATTGGTGTTGATCCAACAAAACTAACCGCTGACACATCTTTATTATTAATTATAGCATCAACAGCTTCTTTATCTCCGTTTACAACGTTGAACACTCCTTCTGGGAGTCCTGCTTCTAAAAGTAATTCTGCTAACCTGATCGAACAAGACGGATCTTTTTCTGATGGTTTTAAAATAAAAGTATTTCCACATGCTACAGCAACTGGAAACATCCACATTGGAACCATTGCCGGAAAATTAAAAGGAGTAATGCCAGCACAAACTCCAAGGGGTTGTCTTAAAGACCAACTGTCAACATCCGTTCCAACATTTTCAGTAAATTCTCCTTTCAATAGTTGTGGTATTCCACATGCAAATTCTACAACTTCTAAGCCTCTTGTGATTTCTCCTTTTGCATCATCAAATACTTTTCCGTGCTCTGAAACTATTACTTTAGTTAATTCATCGAAATTTTTTTCAATCAACTCTTTAAACTTAAACATCACTCTTGCCCGTTGAAGTGGAGGTTTTTTCGACCAAAAAGTGAATGCATTTTTAGCAGCTTCTATAGCGTTATCCATATCTTTAGTTGAGGCTAGTTTTACTTCAGCGGATTGTTCTCCAGTTGCAGGATTAAAAACTTTTGAGGCTCTTTTTGAATCTCCTGGGAACTTTTTTCCGTTAACGAAATGTTCAATGATATTCATAGAAGTAATGGATTAATTAAGGTTTTAGGTTGTTGCAAGCATTTTCTTAATTGAACCTATGGCTTTAGCTGGATTAAGACCTTTTGGGCATGAATTGGTACAATTCATAATAGTGTGACATCTATAAAGCTTAAGTTCGTCAGCAACTTTTTCTAATCTTTCTTTT
>Ga0209502_10001199_pt1 | contig 24944 bp, 37 predicted proteins | sample ArcticOcean_MG_C_10_FD_187442 | JGI IMG/M metagenome (GOLD analysis project Ga0209502, IMG submission 187442) | Marine microbial communities from western Arctic Ocean - ArcticOcean_MG_CB11_90 (SPAdes) (version 2) | ecosystem: Environmental > Aquatic > Marine > Oceanic | place: Arctic Ocean... | reverse complement strand
ACTGTGCGTTCACACCGTCAATTCTGTTTAGTATGCTTCTGATCTCTACCATTGATTCTGCAATGGCTTCTTGTCCCAACTGCATCTGTGTCTTGTCGTTTGTAAATTGTGTTGTTTGTGCTAGTCCTCTGCTACCCGCTGAACTAGGTGATGCTATTTGTTGATCTGAGTCAATCGTGCCTGTATCTTTGATCTTCATTTGATCGTCGATGTATTTTCCGTAATTGTATGGTATTGCATCTGGCATAGCAGTATTTATGCTAGGTTATTTCTTTGGGGCTGGGTCTAGATCGTTTGTAAACTTATCTTCTGCTGGAACATCTAGTTCTACATCTTCGTCAAACTCTGGGTCTAACATGTCTACTTCACCGTCTGCGTCTAGTTCGTCGGATTTGTCTTCTGCTTCTTCTTCACCGTCTTTTTCTGGTGTATGTGGTTCTTCTTTGTTTCTGTCGTAGTCCACAAAGTCTTTCACTTTTTCTGTAACTTCTGCATCTGCTATAACTTCTGCTTCTGCATCTGCTACTTCTTTTTCAGCATCAGCTATAATCTCCGCTGTTTCTGGAGTTTTAATAGTAAAGTTGTTTTCGTTCATCTCAACTTCGTTTGCTGAGAACTTGTTGTATAATTCTACTAGATCGTTTGCTTCTGCTTCTTTGGCATATTCTGCAATCTCACTTACGAATGCTTCTCTGAATGCTTTATCATCCATAGTTGCATCTTCTTTTTCTGCCATTTTTAATTCTGCCAGTTGTGTTTCCAGTTCTGCAATTTTGTCTAGTCTGCTAGACTCTTTTGTAACTGCTTCTTTGATCTGTTTTGAAATTGAAACATCTGCGTCTGACTCTGCAATCGCTTTTGTAATGCTTGATTCTACTTTTGCCGCTTTTGGTTCAGCAACAATAGACTCTATCATTTTTTCTGCTTTTTTAGAATGTTTTACTGGCTCAACATATTCTTTAATGCCTGCTAGTTTGGCAATGTCTGCCAATGAAACTTCTTTATCGTCCAATACTTTTGGTGCTTGTCCAACAGATTCTATCAATGATTGTCTTTCCTGCTCTGGAGTCAGGTTGTGCATTGAATTTAATCGTGCTACTAGGTCTTTAAAAGTTGTATCTTCTGATTTTTTTGATGCCATATGATTATTTATTATCTGTTACTGTTTATTTAAGCTGTTGATTTAACTGTAATGCTAATTTTGACTCGTATGCCAGTCCTTCTGTGCTTACAAATTTGCTGTATTTGTCCTGTAGGTACTTAACATGGTTTAGATCTTTACCTGTGTCCAGTCTCAATTTAGCATCTGATAGGTCTTTTTCGATTGCTTTGGCTAACGCATCGTTGTTTGAGTCTTGGGCCATCTCTAGTGCTGTGTTCATTGCCTGGATTGCTGGTACTGAATTGTTTATTGCATCGTTTATTGATCCTACACCTGCCAAACCTGCAACAACAACACCTGCCATTGCTACGTTTTTTGCCCAGTCTTTAATGCCTTCTTCTAGCTCTGCTTCTGTGGTTGCAGTTTTCTTGCCAGTCATCACACTTCTAACTCTGTCCAAGTAGTGTGAACTCATGTTACCGTAGCCATGTCTCCATGCCATCTGTCTTAGAGTTCTTTCATCTTTATCTTTGAATCTGTTTGCTAGTTCTTCGTCACTCATATTGGCAAATTTTTGTTTACTTTGTATAACTGACGCTGGCATTCTTTCAGCTATCAATGTTTCAAGCATTTCGTTTGCTCTCTTTAATGCATCAGCAACATCTGGTTGTTGTGACAATCCTTTTTTAATTTTTTCGATTGTGTTTGATGCTCCAGTATAGTTGTCTTTGTATCTCTTGTCAAAAGCAATACCTTTGGCCATTTTAACTTCTTTGTCTGTGACTGCTGTGTCTGTAGCTTCTTCTGTATTTTTTCTATTTTCTTTTGCTATCTCTTTTTCAACTTCATTTACTCTCTTTTTAAGTATTCTCATCATGCCAGGTTTAGTGTCGACATCTGCTGTTTCAGTTTCTCTTGCTAAAATTTCATCTAGATGTTTTTGTATAACACCTGCATGTTTCTGTACCAATGCACTGTCAATTTCTTCTCTGTATGGATTTAGTTTCTGGTAGTCTTCATAGTGGTACACTGCTTGTAAATAATCAGCGGCAATGTTTAATTTTGCTTGTACCCACCCTTCTAGGTCATCACCTTTTTTGATCATGTCTATTAATTCTATTGCCATCTTGGCAGTTGCGTACAACTGTGATTTGCTCATGTGTCCCTCACCTGCGTCCTCGTTGGCTCTCTTCAGTGCGTCAGCAACATCTGGATGTTGCGACAATCCTTTTTTAAGTTTTTCGATTGTATTTGATGCTCCGGTGTAGTTGCCACTTTTATATCTTTTATCAAAAGCAACGCCCTTGGCCATTCTAATTTCTTTATCAGAAAAACTTTGGTTTCTTACTCGATCAACATCAGCAGATGTCATGGCGTCTTCCGTCATGCCTGCGTCATCATATGCACCAGTCTTTGAACCTGCTGTGTAACCGTGTACACTCTTGACGTAGTTTGATGCTAGGTCTATTTTCTTGCCTACCCATGCTTCCATCTCTTGATCATTTTTGATCATGTTGTGAATTTTGATTGCGTGTGTGCCAATTTTTAACAATTGGTTTTGTGCCATACCTGCTTCGTATGACTCCGGTTTTGCCTCCGGCTTCTGCATCATTTTTTCTAGCTCGTTGAACTTCATATTATACGAAATGTACGTGTGTTAATTCTGGATGTGTTTTTTTAATTCTTATTGCTTCTTGACGATACATATGCACTTCTTTGTCTTGGTCATGCAGTCTGTCAGTGGCAGTGATAAAGTCATCTATTGCTATAGGTCCTGAGTGCTCAAAGTCTATTTCAAGGCCCAGTTTGCCCAGTAGCTGTCTTGCCGACATATTACTTCTGTGTGGAGTGTGTGTTTCAAAACCCTTTGGGTATGTCCATCTGATACCACCATCTGGATCTTTCTCTTTCATGTATCCCATGAAATCTGCACCTTCTCTTATAAATTCGTTTGCTTTCATATCAGTATTTATTACTTACTATCCTCATATCTACTGTGTCTACACACCTCAATTTCGTACTCTCTGCCGTCATAGTCCTTCTCAGTTCTCATTAACGGCACATCATGTGCATCGTTGCCACAGTTCAGACATTTTACAATCCATTCTTTTTTCAATATCAGTGTTTCCATTAGTACATGTTCCTTGATATTGCTGGCCCACCAAATAGACTTGCACCGCCGTCTAGTGCATTATCGGTTGGTTTTTGTTTTACTGGTTTTGGCACGTTGGGTGCTTTTGTGCCTGATACTCCAGGTGATCCTGTGTATGATTTTTTAAACCTATCCTTGCCTATGGCAATGTGTGGTGATACAACTGATGCTATATTACCCGCACTTGTGGCTCCTGCTGTGGCAATTTCTTTGATTATAACTTCATTAATCTTCATTGTGTTGATATTTAGTTGCTATTTGATCAAGTTGAAGTTTCACAGCATTGTTTATGATTAATAATGTGGTATCGTTGTTGTTTTCGAACAGTTTTTGCGGATGACAGGCATAGGTTTCTTTTGACATCATCACATTCAGATCTTCGTATTTTTTTGCTCGTTTGTAGTGTTCTTTAATTGTGATGTGTGATGGTATAACATACTCTGCTTCGGATGATTCAAGGCTATGTTCTATTGTGTAAAGTTCTAATATTTCGTCATATATTATGCTGTAAGATTTAGGCTCATTGTAAATTGGAAGATGTTCTGATGTTCCTATACTTTCATATGTACTACTCGTAAGCATATACGAAGGCCATCCACGGCCGTGATCAAAATCAATTACCACATTTCTTCCATCACAATGACTGAATATCTTTTGCACACCGTCACTGCTGAACCAATCCTTTGGCAACAGCATGACATCAAAAATTTTACACTTGTCCATTTTGGTCACAAACCCGTTCATGGTATTTGTTTGTAAATTCTTAGGTATTATGTCTAATCTATTATCTTTGTTAAAGACACTGTCGTCTAATTCATATATGATCCATTTTTTTGGTAATGTGACCTGATACTTTCTTTCTGGATTACTGTATGGTCTAAAATCCCAGGCATCTAGTAGATCACCTTTTTTGTGCTGTTGTACCTCTGCCGGAACACTTTCGTCTAGTTCAGTCATTCCTAAAAATCGATCATTAAGAAAAACTTCTAATCTAGGATTTTTGTAGATTTCTGTTTCGAGACCAATGGCTAACACATAACGCATATGTGTAATTATTGGTTTATTTTATTAGGTGTAAATTTCTCAACATCTTGTTGAGTGTTTTGCCATTTACATCTGGTGTTGTGTTCTGTTTGGTAACTATGCCCACACCGGCGGCCTCTTCGTTGGCTTTGTTGTTGCCTACATTTTTAAAATCAAATCTGTTGTTTGGTCCTACACCTGGTTTGTGTACTAATCCCATGGGTTTGATAGTCTGTGGCATTATTATAAATTCGTGTGCTCTCATTATTTCTTTCCGCCTTTCATGTTGGCACACCAGTGATACATCTTCGCTTTCTCACCTGACGCCTTTTTTGCTCTTGCTCTTAGATCAGTCACTGATCCATTGCAACTAGCACCTGACTTCTTCACCCTTCCCGGACGACTCTTGCCTTTCTTTTTCCCATCTGCAAAATTCTCTTTGACTCTAAATGGATATGCCATCATGGAATGGTAACCCATTCTGCTTTTACCAGTTGCTCTTTTTTCAATTTTTTTCAATTGAGTATTAACATCTGGATGTACGTACTTTGTTGCTAGAATCTCTTTTATTCTCATATAATCGTATTTATTCTAATGATTAGACGTACACAGAGCAACGTACAGTGGTGGTAAAAGTGTATTGAGTGTTTGTGTATTACTTGTTTTTAGGCATCGGATTTTCACCGGTAAGTTTAGGCTGTGCAAACCATAATTTAAACCATTCTGGATCACCTGCTCTAATCTTATGCTTTCTTTGGTATTCTGCTTTGGCAGTGGCTATTTGAGATATGTTTTCTCCCATGGAAGGTTGTATGTTATCAACCCCTGCTAATTTTTTAATTCTTTCTAGTTCGTCCATTAATTAGATAGTCCAGCTCTTCATCTGTTCTTTTGTAGGTTTGTGTGCTTTTACTTTCTCTACCTTGCCACCCTTGGCTAAGAACTTCTTCATCTTCTCGTCTAGTTCTCTTTGTTTCTCTGCTGGTGATACATAATCGTCACCTGCGTTGTATGGTCTATTGATCCCGCTGAACTTTGCCATAGTCTTCTAGTCCTTTCTGTACTTTGGTTAATGAATCTCTGTTTGCTTGGTATAGTATTCCGTATCCGCCAGCGGCCTGCCACTTCTGTATGTTGACTGGTCTGTCGTCTATTAGAATGTTGGGTGTGCCTGATGCTTTGTTTTTAGCATAAGTTTCTTTTCTACCTGTTACGATTATTTCTGCAGGTGTTTCGATGTTGTTTGAAATCCATAGTTTTTTATATTTGCCCGAATTCTCATGATCACCCCTCAATGGTGATGTGTTTATGCTGAAGTTCCCACCTGTAAATTTCTTCACCATGTCTATAAGTGCATCTGCTGTTGGGAATTTTGGCAACACTGCAAAGAAGTCTGTGCCTGTGATTCTGTCTATTACTTCTTTCTTTAGATCTTTTGTCTTGTCATTGGTCAGTTGTTTCCAGTGTTCAACACCATAAAGGAATTCTACGCCGCCGAAGAAATCTGCTAGGACTCCGTCCATGTCTAAATATACAATTGGTTTACCGTCTGCCATACTCTCATTATACAACTTTTTGTTGTTTTCGTCAATCGTGACTCCAAGAGCGTCTTGTATCTTGTTGTAAACTAACTTGCTTTCTGCCCCGCCCATAGCAATTTTGGAAAATTCTTGCCATTGTCCTTTGTTGGCAAGTTCTCTGGCTTTTGATGCTGAAACACCAGATATGTCATCTGCGTCTGGATCTCTTTGCCCGGCACTAACAACATCTATTGAATCAAATTTGTAAAGATCATTACCAGCTTTGTCTGGTTTACCATTGTATTGGTTTAGCAGTTTTTGAAATTCTACAATTCTATCATCACCCGCAATCATGATAATTCTTGTTCTGCCTTGTGATTGGATAACCTGTAGTGCTTTTATGATTGTGTTGGCATTAGCATTTCCAATTTCTAATGTTGCATCACCTATGTTGCTTTTGATGTATGCTTGTTTCTCCATGTATGATAATGGATCTGTTTTGTTGTTCTGTTTGTGAGATAAAAATATAAAGCCTTTGCCGTTAACCTGTTTGGCCATCGACTGTACTTTTTCTATTAACTTTTGGTGTCCTATTGTGGGTGGATTAAATCGGCCAAAGGCAAAGACTGCGGTTGCTCGATCGTCTTCCCTAAGAAACAGTTCCCTGAGATACATCGTATTCGCCTTGTTTAATATTTTCTAATTCTCTGTCTGAAATAATTCTAGCCACTTGTTGTCTTGTTTCTTTTGGAAACATGTCAGCAACATCATCCTGTTGTGAACCAAATTCTTTTATGTATTCTTTGGCCGCATCGTCTATCAAGTACATCCAAAGTTTTTGTGCTTTTTCGTGATCATAAACGTTCTTTGCTAGTTTTCTTTTGATGTTCGATATGATTGGCATAAAACGTCTACGATACAGATCCTCATTGTTCATGATATATGAATCCAGCTCGTTTACTGCGTTTGAGTCTATGTTTTCGTTGATAAATTGTGATGCTCTCATACAAGCATATTTATATTAATAAAGGTTCTCTAACAGCCACATATAGAATGGAGTTGTAAATGTAAATTTCCACTCACCGTTGTGTCCCATTTGAGTCACATTAGTGAATGACTCTCTTAATTCCTTGCCTGATTCTGCCATTTGTGTTGCCCATGGCTCCGGATATTTTGGTGTGTATACACCAGTGAATACAAGTGATCCGAGATCTATTTCATCTATTTCGATTCTTTTAATGTGCAGTAATTGATCTTTAAGCAGATCACCTTTGTCATTAACCACTGTTTGTGGCACTGTTTTGTTGGATCTATTAATGATCAAATCACAGTTTTTATCTTCTTCAACTTCTACTTCAAATTCGATTAGGGTTGGTTTATCTTCTGTGGAAGTTATATCGGCATCAAAGTAACTTTTGCCATCTACTAGTATTTCTGCATGGGGAGGTTTGTCCCACATTGTGGCGTATAGTTCTAGTTTAAATTTTAGTTTCTCGGTTGCCATTCAAATTCCAATCCTGCTGTGTGTCCTGTGTACGGAGTATTTAAGTCCTCTCGAAACATCTCGATAAAGATTTGAGTTCCCTCTACAATGACTTTCATGTACTTGTCCGTCTGTTGCATGACTTCTGCTGTCTTGGTTTTGCCGTTATTTGTGCAACGTATCTCTATTGTTTCCATATTTTTCCTTTAAATGTTATCTCCACAGTTCACATAGAATGAACTGCCTTTACCTGTTGAGTCTTCCTCTAGGTCATATGTCTCACCGTCGTATTCTATACAACTGAATGCCTTGAATCCATCTGCGTCTTCGTACTGTATCTTCATCTTCTTTAAGTTAAAACCGTCTGGTCCTGTTTTGATGTTTTCGGTAGTGTACCAACCACCCTTGTTGAAATATTGTCCAAAAACATAATAAAGATTTTCACAGCTTTTGGAGTCTTCACTGTGTGTGTCGGAACACTCTACCGTGACTCCCTTCTTCTTAAATTCTTTAAAGTCCACCATTTGGTCCTCGAGGTAAGAGCCGTCATCGTCCTGCAAGGCATTGCCATCCTTGTCTATTTCTGTTACGGTCATTATCTGTCCGTCAGCGAACTCCGGTCCTGATAAGTGACAGATATCTCCGTACTCGTAGAATGGTTTGTCGAACTGTGCCCGTTTGGGTATGCCTTTCTGTATCTCGGCATCACTAAAGTCCCCGGAGGCCATATATTCTTCGAATTTGTCGTTGTCGTACCAATACTCAAATTGAGCTTTGGTTATAGTGCCCATCGCAACCTCTCCACCGTACCTACTGAAATCTAACTTGAAATATCTCTCTGGATTTTTTATTGTCTTGATCAGTTTCTTTTTCTGTTTCAGTGTTGCCATTTGTACATCCTTTCAAAGTGTTCTCTTATTTTAGCATCATCTCCGCCCTGTGTCTTGAATTCTTTTATGAAATGTTCTATCAAATTGGCCGCCAATCTTCTGTATTCTGGCAATGCCTGTTCCTCAAGTTTTTTTACAAAGTCCTGTGGTGGACTTTGGATTATTGTGTTTGCCGGCATACTGCCCAACCAGGTTCCTGCCTTGCACATATCATTCTGTATCTTTTGTGTTTCCGCAGTGGGATTGAATGTTGACATCATCCTACGTGATTCATCCACCAGTATGGACATCAGGGTTCCGAAGTAGTCTTCTTTGTATATTTCTTTTTGCATTATTTTTTGATTGGCACAAACTTGTCTGTTTCTAGATTGTATACAAGTCCGTGTTTTGTTGCGTTGTCTACACCGTTGTTAGCATACATAGACTTCATGTCTTTCTTAGAACCATCGCCGTTATAGCATTTAGGATTTTTCATCCATAAAAAACCACAAGCACCGCTAAACTTTTTAACATAGTTAAATGCTAGATTAACACCGTCTTGTCCATTCTGTCCAGCAACGTCTTGTCTGTATTCTGCTGTGAAGTTGAATGTTGCATCTAGATCATGATCTGGAGTCTTGCTGTAAAAGAAACCTAAGTTCTTCTCTTTAGTAGACTGTTTAAGATTACTGCTGATGTCTGTGTAATTGATTGTGCCATCTAAATTAACACTTTCGGCTACTTCCAAATCCATCGTTCCCGATGTTATGTGACTTGGAAGTGAGAACGACCAACCGAAAGTTGTGTGCTTATCTTTGTGTATTTCATAAGCCAACCTGTAAGATTCAGATTCTATATCTGAAAAGTTTTTAATTATGCTACCATCTGTTGTGTTTATATCTGTGTAGCCTTTTGTGTAGTCTAAACTTAATACATTATTGCCTAGTGCATATTCAACACCTAGGTTTCCAAAGTTTGTGTTGTTGTTATCGCCTACACCTAATGCACCGTCCGATGAATTACCTAACCATGTTTCTTGTTCACTCATCTGTCCTATGCTTGTTTTTAGTTTGAAGTTTTTGTGCAACATAAAGTTTTTACCAATGTTTGCAGAGTAATCACCAGCACCATTGTCACCTGTGTACAATCCAAAGTTCATGTTGTTGATCAAGTTGTACTGACCACCTTGTGTGAATGATCCATACATCTGTTGTGTGGGTAAGAAAGTGTTGTTGTTTGACATCAACATATCAACATCTGAATACTTTCTATTGTCCTTAACTGTCATACCACTACCCAAGTTCATGTAATAATCTCTGTCATAGTCGTCTATCACCATAATTTTTAATCCTGATAGAGCCGAGAATGCACTTGTATTTCCTGTTGCGAAGTATGTGTTGTTAAGTGAAGTCAACGTACCATCTACTCTGCCTGTAGTTGGAATACCTATTGCACCTTGTGGTTGTGTTGCTTCATCTAGATCCAACATACCTTGTCCGTGTATGTTAACATTGTATCCATTAATATTTGTGTCGGCTGTGTTCAGTACAAGTTTAACTAGGTTCTCACCTTTCATGTGAGGCCACATCTGATGCAGTATGCCCATTGCACCTGTAACCTGAGGAGCCGCCATACTTGATCCACCCATTGTTGTGTATCCATCACCTGGTACACTTGAGTAAACTGAATTACCTGGTGCCATTATATAAAAGTCTGATGTTTTGTAAGTGTCATTACAGGCATTGTTCACAATGTCCAAACATATGTGTCCTGCTTTACTACCTACAACCTGTCCATCCGCTTTTGTACCACCCCAGTTACCTACGATGATCATCTTTCCACCTAGTACTAGGTTACCACTGTTGTCTACCTGTGTTGCCCAAACACCCGGATCCAGTGCGTAGTCGTAATTCATTGCACCATTTACATATGTACCGTTACCTGCCGAGTTAACAAGCACAATGTCGTTGTCTGTGCCGACCTGCCAATACTGTGCACCACCACCACTGTTTGTCATAATGTCTGTAATCTTGGGTGCTGAGTATGTGCCGTCACTTAACTGTGTAACCGTACCATAATGGAAGTTTGCATTAGTCTTGTTGAAACTCATGTTCACTGCAACAATGTTCATGTTTTCACCACCTTGTGCAACTGTACTTTTTAATTTTGTGATGTCCTGTAAGGCCTGCGAAGCATAACTCATGTGTGCTGAACCTGATCCATGATAGTCAATGTTTGCACCAACCAGTTCTGCATCAAAGGCTACACCGTGGAATTCTGTACCATCTTTCTTACCTGCAACAATACCTGCCACGTGTGTACCATGTGATATGTTCTTACCACCGTTTGCAACTGTGCCCAGTTCGTTACCATTAGAATCTGTTGTACCATCCTCATATCTAACATAGTCGTTGTACCATTTGTATTTGCCATCTAGTGCTTCATGATCTGTTTCTTGATAAGAATCAATTACACCTAGTACTGCACCTTTACCTGTCCAACCTCTTGCATAGGCCTTGTCAGCATTGATCATTGACTTACTAGTATCCTTGTTAAATTCTGTTGTTAAAAAATCACTTGCAGTTGTGCTTAGGCCTGTTGTCTTGGTACCTAGGTCTGCATCATCATTAGTGTATGCGGCACTTCTTACAGTGGACGATGCCTGCGAAACAAACACATCTGTAATTTCTGGTGTTAAGAATATGTTAGTTGCGACTTGATTCTCTTTAACAGATCTTGTTGGTTCTCCGGTCTGTATTGTTTCCCAGTCTGTGTACACTTTAGCTTGTACAGTTTCTACAATTTCTGTTGTACCATCTGCATAGGTTAATTTTTTCTTCTTTGTTGTGATAGTCCAAGTTCTCTTCTGTATTGTTGTTGTGTCTTTGTAAACAACAGTGTCTGAGGTTGTTCGAACTGCAGGTTTTGTCACTGTTGTTTTTCTCCAGTTGTCTACGATAACATTAACTTCATTCCTTGTACCTGTTGGGGTAGTTCTGTTCTTTGTGTAATTTAGTGTTGAAGTTGACTCTGAACCTGCTACAACTTCTGGTGTGTTTGCCGATGTGCTTAATGTTGTTGTGGTAGTAAGTGTACCACTAGTACCATAAGCGGAATTCCGTTCTTCAACTGGACTAGTCACCACATCTGCAAGTATTTCTGTATTAGTAATAGGATTACCTTCATCTTGATATTGTATTACATTCTCTACTTTGGGAGATACTACTGTTACTGTTTCTGCTATGCTACAACTTGGCGTTGTTGAGATTACCACACTACCGTTTTCTGCTAATTTTTTTGTTTCAATCCATGTACAAGTTTTTGTTTTTACAGTTTTTGTTCGTGGTGTAGTCACCACAACTGTTCTTTTCTGCTTACCACCCTCGCCTGGAATGTATGCCCAAGTGGCATTTGAGAAGTCCTCTGCTGGAGTACCATCTACTGTTTGATTGTATGTTTCCTCTGTTGAAGTTTTGTTCTCTACTACTTCTTCCGCTTTTAATTTTGCATTTGCATACTCTACTGCACTACCTTCTTTTTCCGTGTTGATAATTTCTAGTGCTTTGTCTTCTTTAGCAACCTTGTTCAACTGTTCCAGTGTGATTGTTTTACCCTGTGATACTCTTGTTATGATAGGTTTGACATGTTCTTTCAAATATTTCATGGCCGCATATGCTTCTTTGTAAGAAGCCGAATTGTAAATTTTGTATTTGTCAGCGTCACTTTGGTCAGCAATTAGTGTTTCTGATTGAGCCCAAAGAGTTTCTGCTTGTTGTAGTTGTGTCAATAATGTGTTGGCTGTCGCTTTGTCTTGTTCGTCAGGTCCTGTTATAACAGCCTGCAAACCTCCGAAGTCACCGCCGGCGATTGTTGAGGTAAAACTTGATAGTAAATTAGAGTATGAACTTACGATAGATGTTGAACCAGATAGGTTAGATAAGTCTTCATTGATGAAATCATTTACTACACCAACTGGTCCTCCACCAGAACCACCACCACAGGCAGTTAGTGCCAATGCAGATGATAATGCCAGTAAAGTGTTCTTTAATTTTTTAGTTTTTCTAAGAATCATGACAGCATACTCCCTATAATGAAACCACCAAGTAAGAATGCAAAAAGGTATCTAGTTGTTAGTGAGGATTTAGAGAAAACCTTATATCCATTCTCTCTAAGACAAATTACATGAGCGTCTATGGACTCTGCTGTAATGTTAACATCTACTGTTTGTATCTGTTCTAATTGTTTATCGTTCATGTTATTAGTATAACATGGAACCCATATATGTCAACTAGAGTTGGTCTTGCTAAAAGTGTTGATTTTATTGGACTTCTTAACTATTCAATAGTATTTGTGTGATAGTTCCGGCGGTAATTGCTGTGGCTTTGGCTCTAACCCATACAAAGTTGCCTGTAAAGTTAGCACTTGAAATTAAGGTACTTTGGTCTGTTGTAAAAGTTGTGCCTGATATATCAAACCAATCATCTTCTGATGGTGCTGTTGCAAGTGAACCTTGCATTTTGATAGAACCTGTAAGTGTGTCAGTAACCTTGTATGCCACAGTGTGTACACCATCTGGATGTGAATAGTATCCGTCGCCTTTGAATTTGTTTGAAACAAATCCAACATGGTCTATGGTTATTGTAGCACCTGCTGTCTCAGTTATCACATCTTCTTCAACAATTATAAATGTTCCGTCTGTTGCAACACTTTTTACAGTAAAAGTTTTATTGTTATTAGTAGAACCACTGGTTGTTACTAGATCAAATTGTGCTAGAGGGCTAAAATTCACCGTAGCTGTATTAGAAGAAGATATCTTGTATTCGGTACCTGTTTTGATAAACGCCACAACCGCACCTGTTAGTGTAGTTTTGTGGTTTTTGTCTGCTAATATTGTTGTACTGTTCTGTGCCATCGTTGTTATTTATTCGGTATTCTTCCTTTTGAATCTTGCTGTTTTTGGACCTAGTCCGTACACAGCGGCCAGTTCGTTTGGCTCTTGCCCATCCACTGTTAGTATATTCAAATATTTAATTTTATATGATTTACCGTCTGCTTCACCTAGTTCCTCACAAAGACAGTTGTCCTCATTTACTTTTTTTACTCTTAATAAGCTTCTTTTTATAACAGGCTCACCGAACCAATTCTTTTGTATCATGCTTTCAACAATCGATTGGCTGTTGAATATTCCTTTATCTCTTAATTTCTTTATGGCTTCCATTTTTATCCTCTATAAAGTTAACTATTTTTTTAATACTTGTTCCTGCTAACAAATTAACCATTGTAAGCATCTTTTGTTCTTTCACATAAAAATAACCCTCATAGCAAAACTTGGTCTTGCCTGATAGATAATCATAAACATATCGATGACTAACTAAACAATCATTTTCATTATTACGTAAAATATTCCACAGTGCATCACGGTCTTTATCCTCGAGATATTGATGTGTGTCTTTTTTTAAGTGTACTTGGTATGGGTATTTTCCATGTGGAATTCTCTTGCATATAACTTGATTCTTTTTAAGTACCCTTGCATTTATATCAACCTCTGTTGCATCATACCAAAAATGCCAAAAGCCATCTATTAGTTCTTGTGCTAATGACTTGTTGGTGTAGAATATTGCATGTTTGTCTTGTATTCTAAACTTCATCTTTTTTCTATTATTGATTATGAAGTTTGCTAGTCTGGTTAAATCAGGTAACCCTTTCCATTTCTCTTTTAGGGAGATTAGGTATTGGTCTGTTGTTGGATAAAACATCAGACTGGCTGGCATTTTAAACACAGTTTTGTATACAAACTTATCGTAGTATAATTTATTGTGATGTTTTCTCATTTTCTACTTTAGGTTTGAATTGATCTAATACAACTTTAGCTTTAAAGTCCACTAACAGTTTTGGCACAACATCGTCACTCAATGTAACCTCAACTCTGCCACCTTCGTTTAACCCGCCAAACAACATCATCTTAGATAATGGATTTTTAATCTCTTCATCAATGATTCTTTGTAATGGTCTAGCACCTAGTTTTTCATCAAAGCCTTTTTTAACAAGATAATTTATTGCTGTATCTGTTGCATTAACTTCAACGCCTTTTTCTAATGTCATTGTGTTTAATTCTAGCAAGAATTTTTTAACAATAGACTTCATTACAGGCTCAGCTAGTTTATCAAACTTGATAACTGCATCCAGTCTGTTTCTAAACTCTGGTGGAAAGAACTGTTTAAGTGCTTTGTCGTCTTCACCTGTTCTTTCACTCTTACCAAATCCTATATTGGCTCTTTCAGATGCTTCTGCACCCAAGTTAGAAGTCATTATAAGTGTGATGTTTCTACAGTCTGCTTTCTTACCGTTGGATCCAGTCACTGTACCATAGTCCATAACTTGTAGCAACATATTAGATACATCTCTGTGTGCTTTCTCTACTTCATCAAACAGTACAACTGCGTGTGGATTCTTTTCTATTTCGTTTATAAACATACCACCACCCATATTGCTGTCTTCATAGCCCACATAACCTGGAGGTGATCCAATTAGTTTTGCAATAGAATGTTTCTCTTGATACTCTGACATATCAAATCTAATCAATTCAACACCTAGTGTTTTTGCCAGTTGTCTTGCAGTTTCAGTTTTACCACATCCTGTTGGTCCTAGGAATAGGAATGATCCAACTGGCTTGTTCAAGTTCTTAAGTCCTGCTCTAGCAACCAGTATCTTGTCTGTGATAGTGTTGATTGCTTTGTCCTGCCCAAACACTTGCAGTTTCATTTTCTCTTCTAGTGTTTTTAAACTACTTGCTTCTTTGTTAGACAACTGCTCTATGCTTATGCCAGTCATTGCAGATATTTCATGTATGATCTGTTCATGATCTATAACACCGTCTTTGACTGCATTCAATCTCAGTCTTGCACAGGCAACATCTATAATGTCAATTGCTTTGTCAGGCAGTTTTTTGTCTGCTATAAACTTGCTTGAGTAGTCTACTGCGTCCTCACAGGCTTCATCAGTAATTGTACAGCCATGAAACTTTTCATAGTACTGTTTTACACCTTTTAATATCTTAACTGCTGTTTCTTTTGAAGGTTCTCCAATTTGCAGTCTTTGGAATCTTCTCATCAATGCTCTATCCTTTTCAAAATACTTTCTGTATTCTTCCCAAGTAGTAGAAGCAACAACTTTTATAGATCCTTTTAGTAGTGCAGGTTTAAGCATGTTTGCCATGTCCATGTTATTACCTTGTCCTGTTGCACCAGCACCAACTATCATGTGTGCTTCGTCAATGAACAGTATTGTCTTGCCTTTTTGATCCAATGCATTAACGATAAGTTTTAATCTTTCCTCAAAGTCACCTCTGAATTTACTGCCTGCAATTAGACTGTTTACATCCAAACTGAACACAATGTGATCTTTCAAGTACTCAGGTATATCATCTTTGTTTTTTGCAATTCTTCTAGCAAGTCCTTCTACAACTGCTGTTTTACCAACACCTGGATCGCCTACTATTAATACATTGTTCTTGTTTCTTCTTGCAAGTATCTGTTTTAGATCCATTGTCTCTTGCTCTCTGCCTATAACTGGATCAATCTGCTTGTCAAAGTATTTTTGATTCAAGTTCTCACAGTAGCTTTTAAGTATTCTGTCTGCTTGATTGGGTCTAAGTTTTTGTTCTGGTCCACCATCCATTGCCCCACCCATTGCCGCCATACCTTCGTCAAGAATAGTTTCTGTGGATACTAGATCCATTAGGTCTTGTTTATTGACAGCATGTTTCTTTAAGAAGAATGCCGCATAACTTTTCTTTTCGCCAAATATACTAATCAATATATCAATTGATGTTACATCCTGTCTACCTTGGAACAATGCTTGAGTAAATGCCCTGTTCATTAATCTTTCAAGAGATGCAGTTTTTCTAGGAACCACAGGATTTGCACTCTTAGAAACAATGTCATTACATTTTGTATCAAGATAATCTTCGATATCTTTTATAAGTGCACCTACATTTGTTTTATAATCTAATAATACAGTTCCGACAGCGTCATCTTTAATTAATGCTAATAGCACGTGTTCAATAGTGACGTACTCGTGCTTTCTTTTCTCTGCTTCTTTAACTGCGTTTTCGAATATGTTTTCTAGTCCTTCGTTTGCTTCTAACATCTCCACTCCAATCTATTGTTCCTTGTTGTATTTTTAAAAACGTTGCTATGTCTTTTTTGTCCCATTCTAATTCCTGTTGTATTGCACAAATTAATTTCTCCACATCCTTTTGTATTGTAGTTTGTTTCTTGTATGTTCCATTTAATATTTTCCATACTTTAGTTCGCTTTCCTATTTTGATTTTTTCTTTGCCATATCCCATCGTAGTTTACTAACCCTTTTATTAAATGTAATACCGTTAAGGTGATCGAATTCATGTTGGAAGCACTTGGATTCCATTCCGTCGAGTCTTGCTGTTTTTGTTTCGCCTTGTGTTGTTTCATATTGTACTTCTACTGTTTTTGGTCTTTCTACATTAAGCCATATATTTTTAAAGCTCAAACATCCTTCTACATCGATTACTTTTTCTTCACTAAAAGTTTTTATCAAAGGATTCCATATTATAGCATTTTTTTCAAATGTGTCAAATGACTCATGACCTATTGCAAAGAATCTTTTGGTAATGCCTATTTGGTTTGCGGCCAATCCCAATCCTCTCTCGTCTTGCATGAGTTTAAGCATGTCATGTTCAAACTTTTCTATGTCGTAATACCCTTGTATCGTGTCTCCGTGTTTCCATTCTGAACTTGCTTGAGTCAATGTCTCGTGTGGGTATTGAAATAATTGTATCATTCTACAACCTCTACTTCGGCCTCTGTTTCGATAACCACTCTTGCACCACAGGCCAATAATGGTTTGTCGTTGCCACCATATACCACTCTACTTGGTCCTTTAATATCAACTGCATGACAATAAGTGTTTTTTGATCCTTGCTTAATAGTAATCACAGGATCATTTGTGCCGTGTTTTTTGTTTGCTCTTATAACGTGTTGATTGACGTGTATGTATTTCTTCTTTGTCCTCATAGATCCTTTATCTTCTTTAAGTCAGCGGCTGACAGTTGTGGTATCAGTATGTGTATTTTTACATACAGATTTCCTCTAATATTTAATGTTTTATGCACAGGCATTCCTTTTCCTTTAATCATTAGTAATGTGCCATGTTGTGTGCCTGAAGGAACATTAACACTTATTATACTGTCCTCTACTGTTCTTAATTGTATTTTGTGTCCTCTTACTGCTTGGAAACAAGTAATAGTTTTGTCTGTGTAAAGATCATTAATCTTTCTAGTAAATCCATCTGAGTCTAACACACTCATCACTACCATTAAATCACCACGTGGTAGATTTTTAATTGAATCATCACCTAAGCCAGCAAATTTAAAATTAACTCCGTGTTGTACCCCTGCAGGTATTTTTATTGTTGCATACTCATCTCGGCCTGAAGGTAGTTTATAGTTGATAGTTTTCTCACTACTTGTCATTGCTTCTTTAATTGAGATAGCCATTTTTACTTGTACGTTTCTATTTCCTCTGTTGCTGGATCTAAATGAACGTCCACCTGGCTGTGTGAAATTAAATCTACTGTTAAAGTCCATGTCTCCACCTTGGAACCCTGAAAAAAAGTCTCCAAATATTTCTTCGTTAAAAAATGGGTGCTGTTGCCCACCGCCCGTGCTACCACCAAACTTTCTCTGAGTGTCGTAGTCATGTCGCTTTTGTGAATTTTTTAGTGTGTTGTATGCTTCATTGGCTTCTTTGAATACTGTTTCATTACCACCTCTGTCTGGGTGTTCTTTCTTGGCAATGTCTTTGAATGCTTTCTTTATTTGATCATTGGAGGCATCTTCATTCACACCTAGTGTTTGATAATAGTCTTTCATTAGCTATATTGTATAACAGATTGACTATTTGTCAATAGATAGTATTATTTCTTGATGTCTGTCTTCTTGCCGTTCACGTACAGACCGAACCAGGCCGCACCTGCACCAACAACAACAGAAACGAATCCAGCTTGTGCGTTGTTTGGGTTCTCTAGTAACATGAACCATTGCATGGTGTTGTAGAACACTAGGCCATACAATCCCATCATTATTCTCGGAACTGTTCTCCAGTTTGATAGGAACTGTGGTAATTCTTCTTTAAGGAACACCCAAATAATCTTGATCAATGTCCAACCGTCCTTGGCACCTTTCTTCATTATGTTGTCGTTCTTTACAATCAGTTTGTCTTCGTTCAATTGTTCAGCCATTATTTTACACCTTCAATTTTAGCATTTCTTTTTCTGTGACCGTTCCAAGCAACAAAGCCACCTATTCTCAATGACCAGTATGCAAGTTTGTTCATGACATAGAATCCATTTACAAGTACATTGACATCTCTGAAGATCTCGTCTGCTCTCTTTTGGGTCAGTTCACCCATTGTGTCTTTTTTATTTTCCTTTAAAAGTGTTTTGTATTTGTATGCGTAGTCATGTACTAGTCCACCCATTAACAATACACCAACCGGTGAGAAGAAGGATCTTAAAAACTTAGGAATACTTGCTCCATCAAATTGGAAACCTGCTGGTATCACATATTCAGTACCATCAATGTTGTACTTCCAGTCATCTGTTAGTACCCAGTTTCTTGTTGAAAGCAACCAAAGGATTACTCCTCCCCAAAAACCTTTTCCTTTTGTGGGAATAGGAAGTGGCTGTAACTTAGGCATTCCTTTGTAGTAGAATTTTAGTTTTGTTGTTGATCTCTTGTCTTTCCAATCGATTATTGCTCCAACAATGACAACTGCTATTAAGACAGTCCACTGCCAAAATTTCATTGCAAGTGTTAAAATTAGTTCCATATTTTTTCCTTTAATTAATATACGTATTTATTCGATAGCACCTTTGACAACACCCTCTGCTACTAATTTCTTCCTGTTTTTCATGTGTTGTTTCTCTGTGTCCGCTTTCGCACCACCAAAGTATGGTACTGCGTGTCCTGTTTTACACATAATCTCTGTCACTTGTTTGCCCTCAATCATGAAGTCTCCCAGCACTCTGCCGAACTTGCCTTTCATGTCTTCGCCTTTTTTACTAATTGTTGTCTGTAATACAGGGTTAGGTCCAAGCAATGATTTAAGTTTGGCTTTTGCGGCCAATCCAAATTTCTTTTCTATCTTATTTCTTGTTCTTGATTCTGGTGTGTCTATGCCCATGATTCTCACACGTTCATTCATCTGCCATATTCCAAAGCCTAGGTCGATGTCAACGTCTACTGTGTCTCCGTCCACTACTCTTCTCAATTTACATCTATAAGTCCACATTATTTTTTCTCCTCTGGTTCGTAATATTTCTTATATTCTTCTAGTAGGTTGTTTGTCTCTTGCAACTTCTGTCTTATCTGTGCAAAATTTCTAGCAAGTACTTGATAGTCCTTGTCAGTTATTCCAAACAGCACAGGATCTATACCTGCTTCTTCTAGTTTCTTAAAGACTTCTTGTGCGTTCTCACTTGTAATGATAATCCATTTTAGTTCTTCCAACTGTAATGCTGTCGGCATTGGATAATCAAGTTTTTCTCTTGGTTTTTCAAGTGAGAATATTTTAATCTTCTTTTCGCCACCTATACTACAACCTGTTAGTAATACGATAAGTGCTAATGCTAATATTTTATTGATGTGGTACATAACTTGGGTTCGCTAGTGCTGGGCACTCTGGATTAATTTCCGATTTTAATGTTGCTTTTAATTCTGCTTCTGTGTGTTCGGCCCCTGATGCCAACTCGATACATCTTGCGGCGTTCTTGCCACCTTTGTTTATAATTCTTTCAATGGCTTCTGTTCTTTCAATGGCCAGTTTGCCAATGTCTCTATTTTTCTTTGTGAACCTTTTGTCTAGGTCTGCTAAATCTTTTTTGAATGTATTGATCAACACATTAAGTTTTTTATTACTTTCTAATATTGCTGTAAAGTCTTCTTTTTGTTGTTCTAACACTTTGTTCTGTTCAGTGATAGCAGTTTCTAATTGTATTTGATTTGCTTTGAGTGTGGCATTGTCTGCTCTCAATTTCATCACATACATACCCGCTCCTGCAATACCGGAGATGATAAGAACCGTGAATATTAATCTAATACTTCCAAACATAATATACGTATATTTATTGAATCAAACCAGGCTTGTAAACAGTTTTACCATTTTCTTTCATTGCTGTAAGAATAGACTTTCTATTACCCTCTGTTTTATAACTTATATGAACCCAACCTGAATCAGGTATTCCTGGTGTGTAAAATTCTAGTATCAATTGATCAAAATCGCAGTTTTCTGATATCCATTTGGCCACGTCATAGTTGCCTGTGCCTGGACATTCTATATCAACTGCTTCGCCTTTGCAGTGTTGTGATTTAGATGAACCGCCTACTGCTTCGTTTAGTGCTGGTCCTCTGTATCCTGAATTAATAACAGTCACGCCAAAGTTCTCTCTGACCTTTTGCACCACGTTGGCAAAAAGTTCTTTTGCGTTTGCTAGGTGTTGTTCGTCTGGAGTATTATCAAGACCTTTTCTTGTTGCTGTTTGGCTTTTTGTGAATTCTGCTAGTGTAAAGTTTGTGCTTAATCTCATACACTTATTTATTAATAAGTGCGTATATTATATTACCAGCCGTTTTTACTTAACAAAGCAGAGTCACCGCCCTTGCTAAAAACAAATCGGTCTTCGTTAGTTTTAGTAACTTGGTATGGTCCAAAGTATTTGGTAAAGAACATGCATTCGCTCATTGACTCTTGATCTATTTTGAATGCTCTAACTTCTTTTAATAATGTCTGTGTTTCGCCAAATGCATGTAGTTCGAATTTTAATTTTTCGTTGCTACCATGCTTCTGAACTGATATTATGTTGTTGTCTAAATGAACTTCTAACATTTGAAATTTATCAAAGAAATCTTTTGTTTCGCCTAGTCTTAATGCATTAATTTTTTGGTTGTATGCTTCTGGTGTTCTTGGCAGTACATCTGCTAGGTTCTTTGCTGATGCTTCAAACGGATTTGTTCTTTTGTGATATGTAAAACTGAATGTTTCTATGTTTGTTAATTTTTTAAGATCATCTAAAAATTTTCTTATAGCCTGATCCACACTTTCTCTTCTTTGAAACTCTACAAATACTTTGTGTTTGCCATCTTCCAGTGTGCCTGGAGTAGCATCTGCGTCCATTATGTCTGCGTAACCTGTTTCTGCAAAGTGTTCTAGATCTTTTGCGGGTGCTTGTCCATCAACCGTGAAACAAAGAACCATGATATTTCTATCATCGCCCATTTTTGATTTGTATTGATCCACTGAAAACGTTGAAGAAACAACGCCTTCTAAATCTCCAGCTTTTAATCCTTCGTTAACTATCTGCATCTAAACTATTTAGGTCTCCGGAGCCCATATCCATATCGTCCTGGCTTTCTATTTCATCTTTGCCATGTTTGAAATTACCAATTAATTCTTTTGGCATTTTAATTTCAACTATCCAAATATCGTGTGCGTCTATTCTACCTTTTGTAGTTCCTGGTCTGTAATCAGCCGGTGTTTTAATCTGTCTTGGTTTTAGTAATTCGTCTTTTTTGTAGCTTACTTTACAGCCTCTGTCTAGCAATCTCTTGCCGCCTGCAGGATCTGGCATTTTATCTGCCGGCCACATAAATGAACAAGTAACAAAGTGTCTTGAATCAACAGGACCTGTTAATAATTCACCTTCTTCCCAATTCGTAAAAACATACACATCAAGCTCATCTACAACTCTTTCAAAATCCTTTAAAATAGATAGAGTAGGCCCTACTGCGTAGAGTGTTTGTACGTTTTTTATTATGTCTAATACATCATGCATACTAAGTCTTATTTATCCTTACTAACTGTGTTGTAAAATATGCATACTTAACCTGGAAATTTGCTCTTAAATATTTGTACATGAGTCAAAAACATAGACACATCAATCACAACATAACCAACGAGGTATCATATGCTATTTTATCAAAGCCTACAACTGCGACCTTTATTTCAAAGGAAATTATGGAAACTGCTGAGGAAAAAGACCGTGTACGACAAGCGAGTAAAGTTGTACAAGCTGAACGAAAATTGGTTAAAAATAAGGAAACAAAAAGATAGGAGGAGACGAAGAGTACTAGCCAGAATATGGAAAGCAGAGCAAACAGCCATGCTTCAACGTAGGTATAGTAATCTTATTTAAAAAAGGCGTCAATAGCATCAGCATACCATTGTCGGTAATGCTGTTCAATACGATCGTAAGGAATCTGATCCCTTTGTGCAAGTGGGATTCCAGGTAGTTCGTTCTTGAGAACTTCTTTGTTGATCAAATCAAGTACCACAGTGTACTCATTCATTTTACCTACACCAATTTTTTTCTTTGAAAGCTCTACAAATTCGTCGAACTTACCGTCTGGTTTAATATTGTACTTTACACAAAAAAATCTTTTCTTATTATGCTTACTGCCCATTGTCTATCCATTTGTTTAATAATTGTATTCCCCAACCTGTGGCTCCTCCAGATGCTGTCATGGATCCTTTATCGTTCCACGTAACTCCTGCAATATCTAAATGTGCCCAAGGTGTATCGTTAACAAATCTCTGCAAAAACTGTGCCGCTGTTGTTGAACTTGCTTCGTAGCTCTTGCCCACGTTCCACATGTCTGCTATTGAAGAGTCAATATATTCGTCATATCTTTCTCCGATTGGGTCACAAGGCATACGCCAAAGATCTTCACCTGTCGTTTTGCCTGCTGTTAACAATTCTTCACTTAACTTATCGTTGTTAGAAAACAATCCTGCAATTTGATCTCCCAGTGCCACTGATATTGCTCCAGTCAGTGTTGCTAGATTAACCATTGCTGTTGGTTTGTATTCTCTTTGTGTGTACCATAAACAATCTGCCAACACAACTCTGCCTTCTGCGTCTGTGTTATCGACCTCTATTGTTTGTCCACTTAATGATGTAATAACGTCACCTGGTTTGTATGCTGTGCTGGATACCATGTTCTCTACCAATCCAACAACACCTACAACATTTCTTTTAGTCTTGTTCAATGCTAATGACATCATGGTACCAACTACTACTGCTGATCCGCCCATGTCGTATTTCATGTCGCCCATGCCCTTGGAAGGCTTGATTGAATACCCACCAGTGTCAAACGTAACACCTTTTCCGACCAATGCAAGTGGCGGAGTGTTGTCCTGTGCACCATTCCATTCCATGATGACTACTTTGGATTCTCTGGCACTACCTTGTCCCACTGATAACAATGCACCCATTCCTATTTTTGTTAATTCTTTTTCTCCAAACACTGTGACCTTTAATCCTAACTTTGTTAGTTCTTGTATCCTATCAGCATATGATTCCGGATACAACACGTTAGATGGTTCTGATATTAGGTCTTTGGCAAATGCTATGCTCTCTGCCATGTTTGCTAATGATTGGAACATCAACAGTTGTCCGTTGTAGTCTAGTATATTAACATCAAAGTCATTTGACTTAGGTACCTTTTTGCCAGTAAAGTATTTGTTAAATTTGTATTGCTTTAGGAGTAAGCCAAAACCAATACGTGAAGCCATGTTTGCTTCTATTGACTCGTCTGCATGTATTGATATATTTCCTGTTGTGCCTCTGTCTTGCAACATGGTGTAAATTGCTGATCCTATCTGTGTTGCTTTAAGCTCTGTGAATTTGTCTTTACTTCCTATACTAACAATCAATGCTTCATCACTTGTTAATGAATCGGTAGTAATAAAAAAGCCTGTGCCAAATTTGCCTTCGTAGTTGTTTTTTGTGATAGTTTTAGTGAGTAATCCTTTTGTCACATCATCTACTTGTTTTGCAGATCCTGTAAGTGTGTGTTTGTCACCGTCCTTGTACAAGAAGTGAACTTCACAACTTGCTTCTAAATCATTTAATTTATTTGTAAAGTCTATTTTCATTTTTGTAACCTCGCTAATTTAATCATTACACTTGCTAAATTTATTTCTGGATCCGCAACAAATGAATGATCTACTAATCCTTGCTTGATAATTAGCACAGCCTTGTCTTGCAGTTCGTCTTCTTTGGCTATGATGTCTAGGTTGTCATACAGCCATCTGTATATCTCCTCACATTCCTCAGGTCTCGCTTGGGCACACACAAGTTTCCTTGCTTCTTGTATCTTGCCTTGTTTAAAAAGTTCAACCATCTGCAGTCTGTAATCCTGTTGTCCCGAATCTCCACTTGCTGGTGGCATAAGTTTACCATCTCTGCAATTTTGTTGTAGCATGTTGATACACTTCCTTAGATCTGGATACGATGCTTTCACATAAGTGTCAAGCACTTCTATGTCTGGCGTCACTTGTTCTGTAATCAGTATCTCACAAGCTCTCGCAGTGTATTCCGTCTTGTCAATTGTTTCCATGTGGAAGCCTTGGCATCTGCTGTGCAGTGCAGGAATAACCCTGTTGGGATAGTTGCAGGTCAAAATAAATCTTGCTGATGTGTGATACATCTCCATAACACCACGTAAGGCCGCCTGTCCGTTTGGACTCATGTAGTCTGCCTCATCTAGTAATACATATTTGTAATCACCAAATGGCATTATCTGTACGAAGTTGTTGATCTTCTCTCTAACTGTGTCTACTGAATTTTCTCTTGAAGCATTTATTTCTAGTATGTCATAACTGCTCACATCAAGTTCTCCGAACAACACTTTTGCCAGTGTGGTCTTACCCACGCCAGGTGCACCACTTAACAGTAAGTGCGGGATCGCTTTGTCCGT
>Ga0209502_10001198_pt1 | contig 24945 bp, 22 predicted proteins | sample ArcticOcean_MG_C_10_FD_187442 | JGI IMG/M metagenome (GOLD analysis project Ga0209502, IMG submission 187442) | Marine microbial communities from western Arctic Ocean - ArcticOcean_MG_CB11_90 (SPAdes) (version 2) | ecosystem: Environmental > Aquatic > Marine > Oceanic | place: Arctic Ocean... | reverse complement strand
TAAATTCATCGTCATCTAATGAGGCTATTGCAGCAATTTGTACAAGGTTATTTACATTAAAAGGCTGACGAATTCGATTCATAACTTCAATAAGATGTGAACTTGAAACTCCATAACCAAGTCGGAGACCAGCAAGCCCATAAGCCTTAGAAAAACTTCTAGAGATCAGGAGATTTTCATATTTAGCAATCCAACCAAAAGCCTCTGACTTTAAGCTATCGTCAAGGTATTCATCGTAGGCCTCGTCAAGAACAACAACAATATTATTTGGAACATTGTCTAGAAATGACCTTAATATTTCTTTACCAATTAATGTTCCTGTAGGATTATTTGGATTCGCAATGTAAATGACTTTAGTTTTTTCATTAATTGCTGATAAAAATCTATCTAAATCATGAGCATAGTTAATTGCAGGAACCTCTATCCCCCTTGCTCCAACAGCCTGAACGACAAGTGAATACACAGCAAAAGCATGTTCCGAATATATAGCCTCATCATTTACAGACAAAAATGTTCTAGCTACAAGCTCTAGGATATCATTTGATCCATTTCCTAAGATTATCTGATTCATCGCAATGTTAAATTTTTTATTAATAGCCTGCTTCAAATAAAAAGCATTGCCATCTGGGTACCGAGATACTTCCTGAATATTATCCTCAATAGCTTTTTTTGCTTTTGGGCTAATTCCTAACGGGTTCTCATTGGATGCAAGTTTGACAATATTACATTCTGGTATGTTTAGTTCTCTAGCAAGCTCCTTAATTGGCTTGCCGCCTTCATAAGGATGAATTGAATTAATATAGTCAGGAATTACAATAGAATTCATTTTCTTACTTAACGGGGTATGATCCCAAAATTTTAATAAATGAAGCTTTAAGCTCAATTTGATTTAGCGATAATTTAACAGCTTTATCCTGGTAGTGTCCCTCTAAATCTATAAAAAATACGTACTCCCACAATCCTAATTTTGAAGGTCTAGATTCAAGCTTTGTCATACTCACTTTGTTCTTTGCGAATGGTGAAACAAGTTCTGCAATCGCCCCAGGTTTATTTTTGGTTGCAATTACAATTGAAGTTTTATCCTTACCACTTGGTTTTACATCATGTTTAGACAAAACCAGAAAGCGAGTCGTATTATTAATCTCATCTTCAATATTTTTAAATAATATATTTAAGTTATATAAATCTGCGGCCTTATTGCTAGCAATTGATGCTGAACTCTTATCTTTCGAAGACAGTCGTGCACCTTCCGCATTACTCATTACAGGTACTTTATTAACGTTAGGTAAATTAATCATAATCCAATCATGACACTGAGCTAATGATTGGCCGTGAGCATAAAGTGTTTTTATCTTATCAGTAGATTTATTTTTGGAGAGTAAACAGTGGTGTACTGGTAATATTATTTCGCCACAAATCTTAAGGTCTTTAGTCATTAATAAATCCAAGGTTCTACTAATTGCCCCCTCAGTTGAGTTTTCAACTGGTACAACCCCATAATGAGAGATGTCAGACTGCACTGAGTTAAAAACTTCGTCAATACTATCTGTAGGACTTAAATCGATATTCCTTCCAAATTGACCGATAGTAGCCTCCTCGCTAAATGTTCCTAGTGGCCCTAAAAATGATACACAAATTTTCTTTTCAAGAGCTCGGCAATTAGAAATAATAGATTTAAAGATATCAACAACGCCCTCTTTGGATAATGGGCCTTCATTTAATTCTGATAATGCAGATAAGATTTGTGCTTCTCTTTCGGGGCGATAAATTACTCCATCATCTTTAGTTTGCCCGACATCTTTAGCTAGGCTAGCCCTTTTAGATAATAATCCTAATATTTTCTTATCAACATTATCAATTTCAATTCTTAGTTTATTTAATTTTTTTTTCATTATTTATTATTTTTTTCAAATCTATACATAAAATCAATAAGTGCTGTTACACCGTCTATATTCATAGCATTATAAATAGATGCTCTTAAACCACCAACCATTCTGTGACCCTTTAAGCCATAAAGACCACTTTCCTCAGCCTCACTCACAAATTGACTTGTCAAATTATCATTAGCAATCCTAAAAGGCACATTCATTCTAGACCTATTATCAACATCAATACTATTGTAATAGAAATTACTGGAGTCGATAAAGTAATAAAGATCACTCGCCTTCTTAATATTCTCCGCTTCCATAAATTCAAGCCCACCCCGAGCTAAAATCCACTTAAAAACTAAGCCAGCTATATATATGCTAAATGTTGCTGGTGTATTAATCATAGAATTATTATCTGACTGTATCTTCCAATTAAAGGTGGTAGGTATTTTCTTATCTGCCACTTCAATCAAGTCATCTCGAACTATAACAAGCGTTAATCCTGCAGGTCCAATATTTTTCTGAGCACCGGCATAAATAACGCCATAGCTTTTAATATCGATTGGTCTAGAGAGAATATTAGATGACATATCGCAAACTAAAGGAACATCCTTGATATTTGGTACATCAAAGTACTCTACCCCATGTATTGTCTCATTCAAGCAGTAATGAAGATAGGCATCATCCTTGGAATAGCTCCATTCATTAGATTGTGGAGCTTTTTTATAGTCGATAGGCTCGGATGTAGCACTCAAATTTATTCCATTAAATGGTTGCGCATCATTAAATGTTCTTTTAGACCAGTACCCAGAAACTACGTAACTTGAAGTTCTATTATTAAGGAGATTCATCGGCACCATAAAATTTTGCGTTATTGCGCCACCCTGCAGAAATAGAACTTTATAATTTTTTGGGATATCAAGCAAAAGCCTTAAATCACTTTCAGCCTCATCTATAATAGGAAAATACTGCTTACCTCTGTGAGACATCTCCATTACTGACATGCCTGTTCCATTCCAATCCAGGAGCTCAGACTGAACTTTTTTCAAAACATCAGGTGGTATTACTGCTGGGCCTGCCGAAAAATTAAATTTGCAACTCATCTTGGCCATCATCATCTATCTGGTCAGATTCAACAATCTTTTCAATACCAGATAATTTCTCATCTTTTGATAAATTAATTAGAGTGACACCTTGGGTTGCTCTTCCTAGCTCTCTTATTTCACTAACTCTTGTTCGAATCAACACTCCACCAGTTGTAATTAACATAAGCTCATCATGATCACCTACTAACTTAGCAGCTATAACTATTCCATTTCTCTCGCTAACCTGAATGGCTTTAACTCCCTGCGTCCCTCTGCCTGATTTTCTGAATTCGGAAAGAACTGTTCTCTTGCCAAAACCATTCTCAGTTGCAACCAATACTGACTGCTCATCTGAAGAGGCAATTAATAATGATAATACCTGCTGATTTTCAACCAATTTCATACCACGAACGCCACGAGCATTTCGGCCCATACTTCTCACATCATTTTCGTCAAACCACACAGCCTTACCACCATTTGACACCAATACAATATCGTTACTACCATCAGTTACTCCCGCTCCAACCAGAAAGTCTCCGTTATCAAGTTTGATCGCTATAATTCCTGACTTTCTTGGGTTAGAAAAATCAGATAACGGAGTTTTTTTAACTGTTCCTTTGGCTGTTGCCATGAATATAAATTCATCATCAACAAAGTCTTTTACTGCAAGAATCGCATTTATTTTTTCACCTGGCATTAATGGGAATAAATTAACAATTGGCTTACCTTTGCTAATGCGACTACCTTGTGGCACCTCATATACTTTTAACCAATAAACTTGCCCCCTACTAGAGAAACATAGAATATTATCATGTGAGTTTGCGACAAACATTTGCTCAATAAAATCATCATCTTTAGTGGTCATTGCTTGCTTACCACGACCCCCTCTTTTTTGAGCTCTATATTCATCCAGGACTTGTGCTTTTATATAGCCAGTATTGGAAAGAGTTACAACCATATCCTGAGGTGTAATGAGATCTTCAATCGAGAGATCTTGGGCGTTAATAACAATTTCACTCCTTCTTTTGTCTCCATATTGAGTCTTAATCTCATCAAGTTCAGTCGTAATAATAGAGGTAACTCTTTGAGAATTTGACAGGACATCCATTAAATCTAGGATTGTATCCATAATTTCTCGGTATTCTTTAACAATTTTTTCTTGCTCTAAACCAGTTAACCTCTGAAGTCTTAATTGAAGAATTTCTTGTGCTTGGTTATCAGAAAGCCTATATCCCTCTGGTTTTAAGCCATAATTCTTTGATAATCCATCTGGTCTTGATAGTTCCTCTGATGACTTCTTCAGCATAACCTCAACAACCTCGGACTTCCAAAAACGACTCATTAATTCATTTTTAGCCTCAGGTGGTGTTGCTGCTGATTTAATTATCTTTATCATCTCATCAACATTGGCTAAAGCGACTGCTAAACCCTCTAAAACATGACCTCTATCCCTAGCCTTTTTAAGTTCAAATACTGTCCTTCGGGTAATGACCTCACGGCGATGCTTTAAGAATGCTTCAAGAATTTGCCATAAATTTAATAATTTAGGCTGCCCATCTATAAGGGCAACCATATTCATACCAAAACTATCTTGAAGTTGTGTTTGTTTGTATAGGTTATTTAAAACTACGTCAGGAATTTCGCCTCTTTTTAGCTCAATAACTACCCTCATTCCAGACTTGTCAGATTCGTCACGCAAATCTGAAATTCCTTCAATTTTTTTATCTCCTACCAGTTCTGCTATTTTTTCAATAAATGTCTTTTTATTTACTTGGTATGGAAGCTCATCAACAATTATTGCTTCTCTATTTCCCTTCTCAAGATCTTCAACATGAGTTCTTCCCCTCATAATAACTCGACCACGACCAGTTTTATAGCCATCTCTTACCCCAGAAATGCCATGAATAATTCCAGCAGTAGGGAAATCTGGAGCAGGAATAATTTCTATTAATTCATCTGTTGTAATCCCTGGATTTTTTAACATTGCCTGAAGTCCATCAATAATCTCTGATAGATTATGTGGGGGTATATTAGTTGCCATACCTACAGCAATACCTGAACTACCATTAATTAAGAGATTAGGTAGCCTAGTTGGCATTACTAGCGGCTCATGTTCTGAGCCATCATAATTTGGCCCGAAATCAACTGTTTCTTTATCAAGATCTGCTAAAAGTTCATGGGAAATTTTAGACATTCTAATTTCGGTATATCGCATTGCTGCTGCATTATCTCCATCAACTGAACCAAAATTACCCTGCCCGTCCACTAACATATAACGAAGACTAAAGTCTTGAGCCATTCTAACAATGGTGTCGTAGACAGCGGTATCGCCATGAGGATGATATTTACCAATAACATCACCAACAATTCTTGCTGATTTCTTATATGGTCTATTATAGCTATTGCTTAGCTCATGCATTGCGAAAAGAACTCGTCTATGAACAGGCTTGAGTCCATCTCTTACATCGGGAAGCGCTCGACCTACAATGACACTCATTGCATAATCAAGGTAAGACGTTTTCATCTCATCTTCTAAACTAACTGGGATTGTTTCTTTGGCGAATTGATCCATATTTTGAATTTATTTTGATTGTCTAATTTATGAAAATTTACATGTTATTTTATCATGTAACCTAGTTGAATAAACTGAGTTTGATACTTATTTATTAAGGTATTTTAAGTCATCTTTCAAATCTTCAATATCCTCTAACCCAACTGCAATTCTAATCAAATTATCTGATATCCCTACTTCAGCCCTTTCTTTAATAGTTAATCTAGAATGTGTTGTTGAATTTGGATGAGTAATTGTAGATTTAACATCCCCAAGGTTAGCTGTAATTGAAAGCAATTTAGTAGAATCAATCATTTTCCATGCCTCGGTTTTTCCACCCTCTACTTCGAACGAAACAATCCCTCCACCAGAAGATTGTTGTTTAAGAGCTAAATCATATTGAGGGTGAGACTTAAGTCCCGGATAATATACTTTCACAACTTTTTTCTGAGTCTCGAGCCATAAGGATAGTTCAAGCGCGTTATTAGAGTGTGCATTCATCCGCAAACTTAATGTTTCTAATCCCTTTAAGAATACCCATGCATTAAATGCACTCATTGTAGGGCCAGCTGAGCGCAAAAATGAATATACCTCATTCATATCTTTCTTATTACCTAATACGGCGCCACCTAGACATCTGCCTTGACCGTCAATATATTTTGTTGCTGAATGAATAATAATATCGGCACCAAATAAAATTGGTTTTTGAAGTGCTGGAGTACAAAAGCAATTATCAACAACTAATTTAATATTAGATCCGTGAGCTATTTTAGCAAGAGATTTTATATCACAAATCTCAGTAAGTGGGTTTGATGGTGTTTCTACAAAAAATAGTTTTGTATTTTTCTTTATCGCATCAGACCATTCATCTAAATCAGTAAAATTAACATACGTAACATCTAAACCCCAGCGGCATAAAATATTATTTAAAAGCTGAACTGAAGTACCGAAAATACTTTTTGATATCACTACATGATCACCACTAGTGCATAACGACATAAAGCAGGCCAAAATAGCTGACATTCCGCTAGAAGTAGCTACGCATTTTTCAGCTCCTTCAAGAATAGCAAGGCGTTCCTCAAACATTGTTACTGATGGATTTGTAAATCTAGAATAGACATTACCCTCCTCGGAACTTGAGAAGCGATCAGCAGCCTCTTTAGCATTCTTAAACACAAAGCTTGAGGTTAAAAATAATGCCTCAGAATGTTCGCCTTCCTGAGTTCTTATAGTGCCGGCTCTTATGGCGTCAGTATTAAATTTAGTTTTTTTCATATTCGTGTAACATTCAAAATTTTATAAGTTGATAGCAAAAAAAAGTTCGTTCAGCTATGACGGTTCATCATCGCTTTAGCTGTTATTTTTATAGTGCCCGCAAGTTGTTACCTTCAAATCAGCGCTGATTCTATCATGAATAAAACTCAGCTTTGCGTCAAGACACATCAACTTATGCACGATCCTAACTAAACTCCTCAATTGAGGAGTTAATTAAATTCAAATCAAGTTGAGCGGAGGAGTTTGATGGTTTTTCATTAGCTATATTTTCCGATCTCCTCAATTCAATTTTACTTAAATAAGCTTCATCAATATCACCCGTAACGTATTTTCCATCAAAGCATGAACAATCAAGGTTCTTAAGTTCAGAGTTTTCTTGGGTAATATTAAATTTTAAATCATCCAAGCTTTGATATATTAGACCGTCAGCACCAATTTCATTGCTAATCTCATTATCATCTCTTTGATGAGCAATCAACTCATTAAGCGTTGGCATATCAATGCCATAAACATTGGCAAACTTTACAGGTGGGGCTGCTGAAGCAAAAAATACCTTTCTAGCTCCAGCATCACGAGCCATCTGAACAATTTCCCTGGACGTTGTTCCTCTAACTATAGAGTCATCGATCAATAGAACATTTTTATCTTTGAATTCGAATTTAATAGGATTTAGTTTTTGTCGTACCGATTTTTTTCTAAGTGCCTGACCAGGCATAATGAAAGTCCTACCTATATATCTATTCTTAATAAATCCCTCACGAAAATCTACTTTTAGATTTTTTGCTACTTGTTGCGCACATGGTCTGCTTGTATCTGGTATTGGAATAACAACATCTATTTTAATATTACCCCATTTCTTTTTAATCTTTTTAGCTAATGTTTCCCCCATATTTAGTCTTGTTTGGTATACAGAAACGCCATCAATCATTGAGTCAGGCCTAGCCAGATAAACATATTCAAAAATACATGGGGTCTTTAATGCAGAAGGAATACATTTTTTTGAATAAAAATTACCATCCAAGTCAATAAAAATTGCTTCGCCAGGTTCAACATCTCTTAATAACCTAAAACCCAGAACATCGAGAGCAACAGATTCAGATGCAACCATATACTCAGGGCCATCCTGAGTTTCATGAATGCCAATTACTAATGGCCTGATGCCATGAGGGTCTCGAAAAGCAACCAAACCAAAGTTAGCGACCATTGAGACTACTGCATATGCACCCTGGCATCTTTTAAAAACAGTTGTAACTGCATCAAAAATAATACCCGAGGTTAATACATTTTTTTGGGTTGCCTGTTCAACTGAATGGGCTAATACATTTAAAAGTACCTCAGAATCTGAGTTGGTATTGATATGCCTAAGATCCTGCTTAAATATATCCTCTTTCAATCGGTCAGCATTTGTTAAATTACCGTTATGACCAAGAACAATTCCATAAGGTGAATTTACATAAAGGGGTTGAGATTCAGCATTTGATGAAGACCCTGCAGTAGGGTATCTTACATGACCAATTCCAGCATTTCCTATAAGGTTTCTCATATGTCTAGTGTGGAAGACATCTTTTACATAACCGTTATTTTTATGCATATAGAAGCGTCCGTCATCGAAGGTAACGATTCCCGCTGCATCTTGACCGCGATGTTGCAGAACTAATAAGCCGTCATAGAGCATTTGGTTGACAGGCTTATTAGCTACAATACCTATAATTCCGCACATAAGACTCTCTTATAAAATTAGGTAAGCATACTGTCGTATTTTACATTGATACGCCAATCAAAAGGTAAATATGGCAAAGTTTTTTGCATAGTTTCTTTGAGCAGTAAAACTACCGATGATGTATACCATGATTCAGTTAATGGGAATTCACTTTTCTCAACCAAATAAATAATCAACATAGATATTAATAACCCCCTAACAAATCCAAAAAATCCGCCCATAAAAATATTTATAAAACTCAACCCTGCTGACTTAATGAACTTATTTATTAATTTAATAATTAAGGCAGATACAATCAATATTAGGATAAAAATAGCAAGATAAATAATGATATTGTTAATAGGTTCATCAAAATCAAATGGGACATAGGAAACAAAAAGGTTGCTGTATTTATTGGCGCAATAAAATGCTACCACAAGGCCAAATAGGGCTAGTAGCTCCCTTACAAATCCCCTATAGAAACCAAAAAATAATGATACTAAAATAATAAATGCTAAAAAGTAGTCAATAAATACCATTAAGTTATTTTCGCTTGATAATTCCAGGAAGGTTTGCGCGCTTAAATATAGACAATGCTGTTTGAGCTTCTGTTTTTGAATTAAATTCTGTGGTTGTTAATTTCAATTTATTCTTACCATACATGCTAATCATCTCTAGTCTAGCTCCATAACCAAGTGACCTTATCGTACCCAGCAATCTACTTGCGTTTACTTCATTAGAGAAAATACCTACTTGTATGAAGTAAGGATTTTCATCAGCATTAAGAGCCTGAGGAACATCAGTCTTTTCTGATTGATATTTTTCTTTTGGTTGTATTTTTGATAAATTTTTAAACTTGAGGCTATCGCTATTGATTACAAATTCATTATTTGTATCTAAGAATGAAATTTTTATCGGATTTTTGAAATTAATATTAGTTCTATCTTGAAGAAAAAAAACTGATAAAACAAATAAAATAATCAAAATAATGACGGCACCAAACAAGCGTATCTTTGCACGCCTTATCATTACACTTTCTTGAAAAGATTCTTTATTATCAGCCATTAGGAGTTATCTTATTAAACATTCAGATACAGTATAAAAGGAACCAAACACTAATATATTATCATCAAGTGAAGATTTTTCGTAGGCATTCATATAGGCCTCATTCAAATTATCGCTAGTATAAATTAAAGCATTGCCTTTAAAAGACCTTATTGTATTTAAAATTTCGATCGTAGGCGTAGCTCGTGGTGATTTAATTTCAGAAATATGCCATTCATCGACTAATTCAAGGAATGGAGCAATAATATTTTCAATAGACTTATCTTCCAAGACTGAAAATACTGCGTAAACCTTCCCTTTATTCTTGAATTGAGATACTAAATTATACAAACATAATGCCGCTTCTGGATTATGAGCAACGTCGGCTACAACAAAAGGATTTTGCGAGATAATTTCAATTCGGCCTTTTAAATGGCAATCTAATAAACCATTTAAGATAGCTTCTTTTTTTATATCTAGATTGGTGCTCAATAATTCAATGCACCTTAGAACTCCTGCAACATTTTTTATTTGGTGTCTGCCCTTAGCATTTGGATATGGCAGCTCAGCTATATTTTTTTTGGTTCCAATATAATCAAAGGCTTTATGATTACAGTTAATTCTATAGTCAGTACCAATAATTGAAGTATTTGCATTCACAGATTTTGCGTAAGCAAGAACAGAGTTAGGAGGGTTATCAATATTTATTATTGCATGTTTATTTTTTCGAAATATACCTGCTTTTTCGTACCCTATTTCTTCTACAGTATCTCCCAAATAATCTTGATGGTCTAAGCTAACCGAAGTAATTAATGATATCTCTGGCTCAAACACATTAACTGCATCATGTCGCCCACCAAGGCCCACCTCTAAAATAGCTATGTCTACATTGGCTTTTATCATTAAATTCATTGCGGCTAATGTGGTTATTTCAAAATAAGTAAGTAATATTTTAGCTCTGGAGTCATCTATGAATTTAATTGAGTCGACAATCAGAGCGTCACTTAATGGGTTTTTGTTGATGGTAATTCGCTCATTAAAATTAAAGAGGTGCGGGGATGTATAACATCCAACATTAAATCCGGCACTAAATAGAATTGATTCGAGAAATTTACATGAAGAACCTTTACCATTTGTTCCTGCAACAAGAATAACTGGGAAGGTTGGATTTAAATTGCATAACTCTTTGACTTGCTTCACTCGATCAAGTCCCAGTGAAATACTCTTTGAGTTGATTGAATCTATGTAGGTGAGCCAATCATTTAACAAGTTAGTCTTTGGGCGATCTATGGGCACTAATTTACGGTTAGGTTAGATAATAAAATTGCTAATGATTTTCTCAATTGCCTTCTATCCACAATCATATCAATTGCTCCATGTTCCAAAAGAAATTCAGATGTTTGAAACCCTTCTGGCAATTTCTCTCTAACTGTTTGTTCAATTACTCGGGGCCCTGCAAAGCCAATTAAAGCCCTAGGCTCAGCAAGTATTATATCACCAAGCATAGCAAAACTTGCTGAAACACCACCCATAGTTGGGTCAGTCAACAAAGAAATAAAAGGGAGCTTAGCAGCACTTAACTTAGTTAATGATGCGCTTGTTTTTGCCATCTGCATAAGTGATAAGAGGCCTTCTTGCATTCTTGCTCCCCCACTAGAAGTAATACAGATAAAGGGGCATTTATTCTTAATTGCTGCATTTACACCAAGGACAAATTTCTCACCAACGACAGAACCCATAGATCCACCCATAAATTTAAACTCAAATACAGCAACAACTACAGGCATAGACTCTATCAAACCTTGATACACAACTAACGCATCATTTTCACTAGTTTTTTTTTGTGAGAGAGACAGTCTTTCTTTGTAGCTCACAGTATCCTTAAATTTTAGAGTGTCTACAGGCAATATTTTTTTTCCAATCTCAATTTGAGCTGGCATATCTAAAAGTAACTTAATTCTCTCTCTAGCCGAGATACGATTATGAAAATTACAGTTTGGGCAAACTTCCATATTGCTTTCAAGATCAGATCGATATAAAACAGATTGGCAAGACGGGCATTTATACCAAAGTCCTTCAGGTATATTCTTCTTGAGTCTACCAACAATTCTCTTAATCTTTGGTGGAACTACATTCTTCAACCAGCTCATATAGTTTTAACTCTCATTTTATTTTTAAGAAATAGCACTTTTTATTTTACTCAATAGACTTCTGATATTACCTAAAAGATCTTCTTGGTTTGAATTTTCAACCTCATTAATAATTCGACTCCCAATAACGACCGCATCTGATATCAATGCAACCTGCTTAGCAGTTTCAGCATCTCTAACTCCAAAGCCAACAGCAATAGGAAGATCACTATATTTTTTTATATTATTGACTCTTTCAGAAACTTGATTTATATCAATATTTGCAGACCCTGTTACCCCTTTTAGAGATACATAATATAGGAATCCAGTTGCTTGCTCTGTAATAAGCTTAATCCTGTTATCTTCAGTTGTGGGTGATAAAAGAAAGATACTATCTATATCTTGTTTTTTTAATAATGCTACAAAATCTTTTGATTCTTCTGGCGGGTAATCAACGGTAATAACACCATCAACATCAGCTTCTTTAATCAAGCCAACAAAATGTTCGATCCCGATAGCTTCTATTGGATTTGCATATCCCATAAGAATGATTGGAGTATTGATATCTTGTTTTCTAAATTCTTTTACTAATTGAATTGTTTTTTTTATTCCAACATTATTTGCTAATGCTCTCTCACTCGCTCTTTGAATAACAGGGCCATCTGCCATTGGGTCTGAAAAAGGTATCCCTACTTCAATCATATCTGCACCTGAGTCAACAAGAGCATGAAGCATTTTAACGGTCATATCTGGATTTGGATCGCCAGCAGTAATAAAAGGGATTAATGCTTTTTTATTTTCACTTTTTAAACGAAGGAAGGTAGTTTTAATTTTTGACATAATTTATAGGGTAAGTCCTGCTATTCCGGCAACTGTATTTATATCCTTATCACCCCTACCAGACAAATTAACTAAAATAACTTTCTCCTTAGACATTGTTGCCGCAAGTTTTTCAGCATACGCTAGGGCATGACTTGTTTCTAATGCAGGGATGATTCCCTCAGTCAAACAAAGATTATGAAACGCTTTTAATGCATCATCATCGGTAACAGCAACATATTCGGCCCTGCCAGAATCTTTAAGCCATGAATGTTCAGGGCCTACACCTGGGTAATCTAAACCAGCTGAAACTGAATGAGTGTCTATAATTTGACCTTCATCATTCTGCATTAAATATGTTCTATTTCCATGTAAAACTCCTATAGGACTATTCGATGTTAATGGCGCTGCATGCCTACCAGTTTCGATTCCATCGCCTGCAGCCTCCACCCCTATTAATCGAACTTTTTTGTCATCAATGTAAGGATAAAATATTCCCATAGCATTTGAACCCCCACCTACACAGGCTAAAATAGCATCTGGTTGTCTTCCAGTTAAATCTGGCATCTGAGTTCTACATTCTTTACCAACAACTGAATTAAAGTCTCTCACCATCATGGGATAAGGATGTGGTCCAGCAACAGTTCCAATAATATAAAAGGTATCTGAAACATTAGTAACCCAGTCTCTTAATGCTTCATTCAATGCATCTTTTAATGTCTTAGAACCGCTTTCTACCGGCACTACTGTAGCGCCTAATAGCTTCATCCTATAAACATTTGGGGACTGCCTCTTTATATCTTCGGAGCCCATGTATACAACACACTCAAGACCTAATCTTGCCGCTATAGTAGCAGTTGCAACACCGTGCTGTCCGGCGCCAGTTTCTGCAATAACACGTGGCTTACCCATTTTCTTTGCCAATAGTGCTTGACCAACCGTATTATTTACCTTGTGTGCTCCAGTATGATTTAAATCTTCTCTTTTTAAAAAAATCTTTGCGCCACCAATTTTATTTGTAAGTCTCTCAGCAAAATAAATTGGGCTTGGTCTCCCAACAAAATGCTTTAGATCATGATGAAATTCTTTTAGGAAATCAGGGTCGTCCTTATATTTATCATAGATTTCCTTTAATTCATCTAACGCTTCGACAAGTGTCTCAGCTACAAAGGTTCCACCAAACTGACCAAAATGGCCGAAAGCATCGGGTAAATCATACGCCTGCATTTTTAACTCCTAAAATAAAATCTTTCATTAGCTGGTAATCTTTTAAGCCTTTACCACTCTCTATTCCGCTACTAACATCGACACCATATAAGTCTATTAATTCCAATAAACTTTCTACATTATTTGGGTTTAAACCCCCAGCAACAATAAAAGGTTTTGGTGTGTTTAATGGAATCGACTTCCAATCAAACACCATACCACTGCCGCCTCTTGTATCTTCTGAATATGAATCTAGTAAAAGAGCCTTTGCTGAATCAAAGTCATCGATACATTTTAGCAAATTTACGTCAGGTTTCATCGAAATTGCTTTGATATAGGGGAAATTAAACTGATTGCAGAATAATTCATCTTCGTCACCATGAAACTGAAGTAAATTTAATGGACAAGTTTTAATCGCTTCTTCAACATCTAATTTACTTTGATTAACAAATAAACCAACCGTAGAAATAAATGGGGGTAATTTATGAATTATTTCACTTGCTTTTTTTGGGCTTATAAATCTAGAGCTTTTTGGATAAAAAACAAACCCTAATGCATCCGCGCCTAAATCAGACGCGCTAATTGCATCATTTATATTAGTAATACCACAAAATTTAACCTTAGCTATCAATATGATTTTCCAAAAAATTTAAGTCTATTATTTGTTGAAGGTAACCCCCATTTATCATCATACTTTATATTGGTTAGATATAAACCATTTGGCATGAAGGTAGGAGGAGCTTTTGTTCTATCTTTTTGACCTAGCAATAAATTAATAAAATCAGGAGGCTTTGATTCTCGTCCAACTAAAATTATTGCGCCAATCATATTTCTTATTTGGTGGTGCAGAAAACCATTCGCACGAATAGTGAAGATATATTCATCATCAAACTGCTTAACATCGAAATAGTATATCTCCCTTACTGGCGAAGCGGCTTGACACTCTGAGGAACGAAAGGAACTGAAGTCATACTCACCAATAAATCTTATACAGGCTTTATGAACTAAATTATAATTTAACGGATAAAAATTCCATCCAGCATATGAATTCCAAAGGGCAGAATTTATCGGATTATTAATAAGAAGATATTGGTACTCTCTTGATACTACCGAATACCTCGAATGAAACTGACCTGAAACTTCTTGGGCCCACATAACTCTTATTGAGCTGGGTAATAATGAATTAACTCCTTTTACCCAGGCATTTATTGGGCGAATAACATCCGTATCAAAATGTATTATTTGGCCAAGTGCATGAACTCCAGAGTCAGTTCTTCCTGCAGCAGAAATAGTAATTTTAGATTGAGTAATAGAAGATAAAGCAAGCTCGATTAAACTCTGAACATTTGAAACGTCAGGCTGCCTTTGCCAACCATGAAATGATTGACCATCATATTCTATTGAAGCTACAATCCTCATAACATCACTAGCTGAATAAGTAGAATTGAAATGATAAAAATTAATACCACTAAATAATCAATTAATTCTGGCTTGATAATAATAATTTTATTATTTAGATTATCAATATTCTTACTATTTATTTGCCTTTGAATGTCTTCGCTAATACTAGAAAATTTAAACTCATATTTTTTAAAAATTTCTAAATATTCAAAAGTAAGATAAAGTCTAGCAGAAACACGCTCAGTGCTAAAACCTATAAGAGACAAAGGATAACAAAGCTTTATTAAAAATCTCATAAAGAAATCTTTTGGTAGCAAATTTAATAACAACATTACCACCATAAAAATATTAATAAGACGAAATAAGTTCTCTATTGCCATAAATATTCCTTCATATGAAATCGAAATAAAAGAATAATAAAAAAGTAATTCACCAGGGGTGATTAATGGATAAATTAAAATTAAAGCAAATAAGAAATATTTTATCTTTTTAATAAGACCAATAGTTGAGAGATTATTAGTATGAGCTAAATAGAATAGAATCAGGAAAAAGAAAAGCTGAAAAATAAATGGTAGCTTTCCAAGAAAAAATAGAACCAACAAACCCAAAAATAATACAAATGAATTAATCATTTATATCATCATCTTGATTCATCATCCTTATTACTATCAGAGTTTAATTCATTCTGATTAGATGAACCAGCATCATCTAATGGACTCAAATTTTTGGGGATGTCATTTTCATGAGTTTTATTTGATTGGTCCAACCCACTATATGTTGGGTTTGATTCATTCACAACTTCATTTGTTCTAGGCTCTTTAGATTGAAAAGTATCTGATAAACCTGAAAAATGATCAGCATTAATTTCTTTCTTTCTTTTTCTAACAATAAATAACAAACCAAGTAATAATGTAAGAAGGAAGATAAGCATCAAAACAAAAATAGGTTTAATTGAATTATTATTTTCTTCTTCATCAATAATAACCTCTTGAATAATATCATTCTTCTGATCAGTAATAGATGAAATGAATGGGTTGGATGAATTTTCAATATAAATATCCACTGGTGCTTCTTTAATTTCTGTAATCGGATTAGGTATAATTATTGTGGGTTTAATTTCAACTTCCTTTGACGCAATTATTGGCTTGTTAATATTCTCCATAGCTTTTAATGTCTTTTCTTTTTCTAACAATTTTTTATTTACGATCTCAAGCTCATTCTTCAGTCTGGCTAACTCATCTAAACCCTTATTTTTTTTACCTACGTTATTTTTTTTATTAGTTATTTTTTTTGGACGTGAAATATTTTTCCAGACAATATTTTCTTGCTTAAGAATTTTTCTTGCCTCGAGATGAGATAATTTTTTATAATACTCATTCAATGGTAATTTAAGCTTCTTACCTTTTATCAAGCCATTTAAATTGCCATCAAAAGAATTTGGATTAAGCTGATATATCCCAATTACGATCTGCTCTGTAGTAACTCCAGCAAAAGAGTTTTCTCTTGCTATTTGAAATAATGTTTTTCCTGATTCTGCTATAACTGTCTTTTTAATGGGTTTAGGTTTAGGTTTAGGTTTAGGTTTTTTCTCAATTTTTTTTATTTTCTCTGGCGCATTTTTTTCAGAGACTTCTTTTTTTGTTACCTTTTTTTCTTGAACTTTTTTTCTTGGGATTAGGCTTAAAGGAGGATCCAAGAGGACTGTGTATTCTTTTAGAATTTTTCCACCTGGTGATTCAATTTGAATTAATAAATCTAAAAATGGTTCAGTAGCTGGAATTTTGCTAGTTAATCTCAATATCGCCTGATTAGGGTTTTTAGAGATTAACGATAACAAAATATCATTATGAATTTTTGTTCTCTCAATACCTTGAGATTCATAATTTTCTTTTGGTGCAATTGATGGTTTTAATAAGTCAATTTTATCTTCCCCTGAAAGGTTTACCTTAATTGACACATCTAACGGAGAATTTTGATTGGATTTAAAAATAACTTTACCCAATTGAATTGCATGTGCGTCTACTGAGAATGAAATAAATAAATATACCAGTAAAAATTTTATATATCTGACGATCAATTTTATCTATCCTTGTTAATTAAAATTTGTAGCATCCTTCTTAAGGGCTCAGCCGCCCCCCATAACAATTGATCGCCAACAGTAAATGCCGATATTAAATTATCACCGAGTGCTAATCTCCTGACTCTTCCAATCGCGATATCTAGCCTACCCGATACAGCTGCTGGAGTTAAATTGTGTATACTTGCTTCCTTTTCATTTGGTACTAGTTTTACCCATTTGTTGGCAGATTTAATTAAATCATTAATTTCTGTTAACTCATAATGTTTTTTAAGCTTTATAGTTAATGCCTGACTATGAGAGCGCATCGATCCAATTCGGGTACAAAGCCCATCAACATAAATTTTTTCATAATCATTCTTTAAGATCTTATTCGTTTCGTATTGACCCTTCCACTCCTCCTTGCTTAATCCGCCTCCAAGATCTTGATCAATCCATGGTATTAAATTCCCTGCAAGCGGAACCTGAAAATTTTCTTTACTAAAATCGGAAGAGTGCATTTTTTTAAATGCTATTTTATCGATATCAAGTATATTAAAATTTGTTTTTTTTATCTCTGACTCAGTTGAGGCATGTAATTGCCCCATTTGAACTAACAACTCTTTCATATTTTTTGCCCCAGCACCACTAGCAGCCTGATAAGTCATACTTGAAACCCATTCTATTGCGCCTTCTTTCAGCAGGCCATGTATTGCAAGAAGCATAAGAGAAACGGTACAATTTCCACCTACCCAAGTTTTAGTCCCATTTTTTAAGGCATTATTAATCGCTGACTCATTTATCGGGTCAAGAACAAGCACTGATTCATCAGCCATCCTTAAAGTGGAGGCAGCATCAATCCAGTGACCAGCCCAGTTTTCTTTTCTTAGATCTACATAAACTTTTTCGGTGTAATCTCCTCCTTGACACGATAGGATAATATCCATTTCAGAAAGCTTTTTAATAGAGCGAGCATCTAATAGAATTTTTTCAACATTAATAATATCCGGAGCTCTCATCCCGACTTGCGATGTAGTAAAAAAGAAGGCATTGATATCATTAAAATCTTCTTCTTCTTTCATTCTGTCCACTAACACAGAACCAACCATTCCTCTCCACCCAACAAAACCAACTTTTTTCATTTTTATCCCTTTAATCTTTCAACAACAGCATCGCCCATCTCTTCACATCCCAGTAATTTACATCCATCTGAAAAAATATCAGCCGTTCGGTAACCGTTATATAGTACTTTTTTAACAGCACTTTCAATCTCATTAAACTTAACCTCATCATTAAATGTATATTTAAACATCATTGCCAATGAAAGAATTGTTGCTAAAGGGTTAGCCTGATTATTACCTGCGATATCTGGTGCGGAGCCATGGCTTGGCTCATACATTCCTTTATTATTTTCATCTAATGAAGCCGAAGGTAACATGCCTATCGATCCCGTAAGCATTGATGCTTGATCTGATAATATATCACCGAAAATATTGCCAGTTACGATAACGTCGAATTGTTTTGGATTGCGAACTAGTTGCATCGCTGCATTATCAACATACATGTGGCTAAGCTCAACATTAGGATAATCAATTGCAGTTTCCGTAACAATTTTTCTCCATAATTCAGTTGCTTCAAGAACATTTGCCTTATCAACTGAGCATAGTTTTTTAGCTCTTTTATCTGCTGTTTTAAATGCTACATGAGCGATCCTTCTAATTTCAGACTCGGAGTAACGCATTGTATTGATACCCTCCTGCTCCCCATTATGATTAATTGAAATTCCACGTGGTTGTCCAAAATAAATATCACCTGTTAGCTCTCTGATAATCATAATATCTAAATCTGAAACAACTTCTGGCTTTAGGCTAGATGCGTGAACTAGCTCAGGAAACATTATTGCAGGTCTTAAGTTAGCAAATAAATTAAGTGCCTGTCTAATTCTAAGGAGTCCTCTCTCGGGTCGCATATCTCTTGGAAGTTTGTCAAACTTCCAGTCGCCAACAGCACCAAGTAATACGGCATCAGCATTTAGTGCTAAGTTAAGAGTTTTATCAGGGAGTGGATCCCTAAATTCCTCATATCCTGCACCCCCAATAGGTCCATATTCAATTGAGTCAGTTAACCCAAAAACATCAAGAACTTTAACAGCTTGCTTAATAATCTCAGGGCCAATTCCATCTCCAGGTAAAACTGCAATCTTCATAAGCCTTCCTATTTAGTAAGCCAGGGGAACTGGCTATGATAATTATTTTCAAAATTTTTAATGTCAGCTTTATGTTTTAATGTTAAATCTATTTCGTCTAAGCCTTCTAGCAAGCAATATTTTTTAAATGTATCGATATCAAAACTATAGCCATCACTACCATCAACAATTTTTTGATTTTCTAGATCAATATTCAACCTTAAGCCTTCTTCACTCTCAGCTTTCTCAAAAAAAGTATCTGTTAAATTTTTATTAATTGGGATTGGGAGAATTCCATTTTTAAAGCAATTACCATAAAAAATATCAGCGAAACTCGGAGCCAAAATAATTCTAATGCCGAAGTCTAACAAAGCCCAAGGAGCATGCTCTCTGCTTGATCCGCACCCAAAGTTTTCTCTAGCCAACAAAATGGTTCCATTTTTATATTGTGGTTTATTTAAAACAAATTCAGGATTAATTATTCTTACAACTGATTCTTTTCCAGGTTCTCCTTGGTCTAAATATCTCCATTCATCAAATAAATTAGGGCCAAAACCTGACTTTTTAATAGACTTTAAAAACTGTTTAGGAATAATTGCATCGGTATCTACGTTTGATCTATCCAATGGAATAACAATGCCTTCATGTTTAATTATTGGCAGCATTATTCAATCTCCCTGACATCTACAAACCTTCCATGTATGGCAGCTGCAGCTGCCATTTGAGGGCTTACCAAATGCGTTCTTCCACCTTGACCTTGTCTACCTTCAAAATTTCTATTAGAAGTGGAGGCGCACCTTTCCTGTTTTTCTAGTCTGTCAGCATTCATAGCAAGACACATCGAGCAACCTGGCTCGCGCCATTCAAAACCCGCCTCGATAAATATCTTATCTAGGCCTTCTTTCTCAGCCTGCATCTTAACTAACCCTGACCCTGGAACCACTAATGCTTGCTTGATATTTTTTGCTACTTTTCTTTTTTTAACAATATTAGCGGCAACTCTTAGATCTTCTATACGTGAATTTGTGCATGATCCAATAAAAATTTTATCGAGGTATATGTCGGTGATATTAGTACCTTGTTCTAGGCCCATATATTCCAGCGCCCTTTCATAGCCTTTTTTATTTGATTCTTTTAACTGTTGCTCTGGATTAGGTATTGCTTCATTTATCCCACATACCATTTCAGGAGAAGTCCCCCATGTTACCTGCGGTTCAATTATTGATGCATCTATATTAATAACTTTATCAAAATTTGCACCTCTATCACTCACTAAGTCTCTCCAATCATCCACTGCTTTATTCCAAAGATCTCCATTTGGAGAGAATGGTCTGCCCTTTAAGTAGTCGACAGTTTTTGAGTCAACTCCTACCAAACCAGCTCTTGAACCAGCTTCAATCGCCATATTGCACAATGTCATCCGCCCCTCCATACTCAAGTCTTTTATTGCAGTCCCAGAGAATTCTATTGCATAGCCATTACCCCCCGCAGTCCCTATTTGTCCAATAATATGAAGAGCAATATCTTTAGCGGAAATATTATCACCAGCCAACCCTTCAACATTAATTTGCATAGTTTTAAACTTCCTTACAATTAAGCATTGCGTAGCAAGGACATGTTCAACCTCAGATGTTCCAATGCCCATCGCTAACGACCCAAATGCCCCATGAGTGCTTGTATGAGAATCACCACACACAATTGTCATTCCCGGAAGTGTTGAACCTTGCTCAGGACCAATAACGTGAACAATGCCTTGGCGTCGATCATTCATTTTGAACTGAGTTAATTTATATTGATTACAATTACTATCCAAAGTATCTACTTGAATCTTAGATACTGGATCTAAAATACCTTGATTTCTATCTGTAGTTGGAACATTGTGATCTGGAACAGCAAGAATTGAATTCGTTCGCCAAATTGGTCTATTTGCATTTCTAAGACCTTCAAATGCCTGAGGGCTAGTAACCTCATGTATTAAATGGCGATCTATATAAATTAAAAAAGTATTATTGTCTTCACGAACAACATGTCTTTTAAATATTTTTTCGTATAAAGTTGACGCCATCTAAAAAATTAATCTCTAAAGTTACCAAAATGTAATGGGAAATTATTATGTTTTTCTTTTACCGTTGAAATACACTCCTGCAAAACGTCTCTTTTGGCTCCATTAACTCTTACCTCATCACCTTGAATAGTGCTTTGAACCTTAATTTTTGACTCTTTAATTGTTTTAATAATCTCTTTTGCGAGCTCAATCTCGATTCCACTTTTAATGATTAGGTTTTGCTTTGACTTGCTTCCAGAAACTGTTTCTATTTTTTCAGAATCCATTCTCTTTGAGCTATCAGGCTCTTTTTTCTCCATAGCTGGGAAAAGAATATCTTTTATTTGGTTAATTTGAAATTCAGAGTCTCCATTTAGTGTAATTTTCATATCCTTCTCAAACAACTCTACCTTTGCACTTGTTCCCTTAAAATCATAGCGGTTGATTATCATTCTCATAGATACGTCAACTGCATTTTTAATGTTTTCCATATTTGCTTTAGATGTAATATCAAATGAAGGCATAATATAATTCCTTATAATTTATTTTGTTTACTTGCTATTCTTAGTCTTAAAGCATTAAGCTTAATAAAACCAGCGGCATCTTTATGATCGTAAGCACCACCATCATCCTCGAATGTTGCAATCTCTGGATCAAAAAGAGAGTTGTCGCTGTCTCTTCCTAGAATGGTTATGTTTCCTTTATAAAAACTTAGCTTCACCCATCCATTAACATTGAGTTGTGTATGATCAATTAATGTTTGCATTGCAACTCTTTCCGGACTCCACCAATATCCATTATAAATTAACGAAGCGTACCTTGGCATCATCTCATCTTTTAAATGAGCAACTTCTCTATCTAGGGTAAGTGACTCAATTGCCCTATGGGCTTTCAATAATATTGTTCCGCCTGGAGTTTCATAACACCCTCTAGCTTTCATACCCACATATCTATTTTCTACTAGATCTAACCTTCCAATACCGTGCTTTCCGCCTATGCTGTTTAAAAGCTCTAAAATCTCATGTGGATATTTAGTGCTACCATTTAAACTTACTGGATTTCCATTTTTAAAACCTATTGTAATTTCTTCAGACTCATCTGGAGCATCTTTTGGGCTTACTGACCACCTCCACATAGATTCCTCGGGTGCATTTTTTGGGTCCTCAAGATGCCTACCTTCATAAGATATATGCAGTAAGTTCGCATCCATACTATATGGGCTTCCACCTGACTTATGTTTCATTTCCACTGGAATACTATTACTTTCGGCAAACTTTAAGAGCTTTTCTCTACTCAGAAGATCCCATTCCCTCCAGGGAGCAATAACTTTTATCCCTGGATTAATTGCATAAGCACCCAATTCAAATCTAACTTGATCATTACCCTTTCCTGTAGCCCCATGCGATATTGTATTACTTCCAGTCTCATGAGCAATCTCAACTAGCCTCTTTGCAATAAGAGGCCTAGCTATTGAAGTGCCTAACAAATATTCACCTTCATAAATAGCATTTGCTCTAAACATTGGAAATACATAGTCCCTTACAAATTCTTCCCTCAAGTCCTCAATAAATATTTCCTTTACGCCGGCAGATTTTGCTTTGGATCTTGCTGGCTCTATTTCTTCTTTCTGACCAAGATCAGCTGTAAAAGTAACAACCTCACAACTATATTCTTGTTGTAGCCATTTTAATATTACCGAAGTGTCTAAACCACCGGAGTAAGCAAGTACAATTTTATTAACGTCTTTAATCATCAATTTATTTCCCAGTAATAAGGTATTCTAATAATGCTTTTTGAACATGCAGCCTGTTTTCGGCTTCCTCCCAAACAATGCTCTGAGGACCATCAATAACTTCTGCTGTAACTTCTTCGCCTCTGTGTGCGGGTAAGCAATGCATGAAAAGAGCATCCTTGTTAGCTAATTTCATCATATCTTTATCTACCTGCCAATCAGCAAAATCTTTAATTCTCTCTTTCTTTTCGTCTTCAAAGCCCATGCTTGTCCATACATCAGTAGTAACAATATCTGCACCTCTTGCAGCCTCCATGGGATCCTCAAACTCTTCAAAATGATCACTACCATAAAGGCCAGCTCTTTCAACTTCTACCTCATATCCTTTTGGCGTCGAAACATGAACATTGAAATCTAATAGTTCTGCTGCTTGTAACCATGTGTTGCAAACATTATTTGAATCACCAATCCATGAAACAGTCTTACCCTTGATTGATCCTCTTTTCTCAATAAAAGTAAATATGTCAGCTAAAATCTGACATGGGTGATACTCATTTGTAAGTCCATTAATCACAGGTACTCTAGAATTCTTTGCGAATCTTTCAATAATATCCTGCTCAAAAGTTCTGATCATTACTGCATCGCTCATTCTTGATATAACCTGAGCGGCATCTTCTACAGGCTCCCCTCTTCCTAATTGAGAATCTCTGGTGTTCAAATATATAGCAGAGCCTCCTAGTTGATGCATTCCTGATTCAAATGACAGTCTTGTCCTCGTGCTAGCTTTTTCAAAAATCATAACCAATGTTCTATCAACTAATGGCCAGTATTTTTCATAAGCCTTATATTTTTCTTTAATCCATTTGGTTTTATCGAAAATGGATTCTATTTCCGATGCATCTAGATCGTTAAATTGAAGGAAGTGCTTTATAGTCATTTATCATTTTTCTCTAAAAAATTTAATATCAAGTCGCTTAACTTCTCAACTAATAGCATAACTTCTTCTTTTTTAATAACAAGCGGAGGGAGAAGTCTCACAACCTTATCTGCAGTTACATTAATTAATAACTTATTATCCAGGGCGATATTTATTAAATCAACACAAGGTTCAGACAGCTCTACTCCTATCATTAGCCCCATATGTCTAATAGATTTTACGCTAGGATGTTCGCCAATTCTAAGTGACAATTCTTTATAAATTAAGTCACCTTGAATATTGGCATTACTAATTAAGCTTTCTTTTTTTATAATTTCTAATGTAGTTAATCCCGCAACGCATGCAAGAGGATTGCCCCCAAAAGTTGAGCCATGCCTACCTGGAGCCATTAAACTAGAGGCCTTATCGTTTGTAACACATGCTCCAATCGGAACCCCAGAAGCTAAACCCTTGGCTAAAGTCATTACATCAGGTTTAATTTCAGAATGTTGATGAGCAAACCATTTACCTGTTCTTCCAATACCACACTGAACTTCATCCAACATAAGCAACCAATTGTTCTCATCACAAATATCTCTAAGCGAAGATAAGTAGGCGTTGAAATTATCAGGGATATTAATTCCTCCTTCACCTTGAATGGGTTCTATTAAAATAGCTGAAATCTTATTTTTTTGATCTGCTATTTTTTTTAGGGCAGCAATATCATCATAAGGAACCCTAATAAAACCTGGCATTAAAGGCTCGAATCCAGCTTGGTATTTTCTGCCTCCCGAAGCAGATAAAGTCGCCATAGTTCTTCCATGAAAACCTCCCTCCATAACAATAATATTCGGAGTATCAATACCTAGTTTGTGGCCATGGAGTCTTGCTAATTTAATTGCTGCCTCATTCGCCTCACACCCAGAATTACAAAA
>Ga0209502_10001186_pt1 | contig 25191 bp, 23 predicted proteins | sample ArcticOcean_MG_C_10_FD_187442 | JGI IMG/M metagenome (GOLD analysis project Ga0209502, IMG submission 187442) | Marine microbial communities from western Arctic Ocean - ArcticOcean_MG_CB11_90 (SPAdes) (version 2) | ecosystem: Environmental > Aquatic > Marine > Oceanic | place: Arctic Ocean... | reverse complement strand
CATTATTGAAAATAATTGAATATTCTTTTCCATCTCTATAAATATTTAGTTCTAGTTTTTCTGAAAGAGCATTTACTACTGATACACCAACACCATGTAGACCTCCTGATACCTTGTAGGAATCGTGATCAAATTTACCACCAGCGTGCAGTTGAGTCATAATCACTTCTGCAGCTGACATTTTCTCTTCTTTATGCATATCCACTGGAATTCCTCTACCGTCATCCTCTACCGTAATTGTATTGTCTTTATTCATTATAATGTGAATATTTTTACAATAACCTGCTAACGCTTCATCAATCGCATTATCTATAACTTCAAATACCATGTGGTGTAAGCCAGAGCCGTCGTCTGTGTCACCGATATACATGCCCGGTCTTTTTCTTACGGCATCTAAACCTTTTAGAACTTTTATAGAATCCGCACCATATGTAGGGTTGGAGTTTAAATCAGAATTTTTTGACATTTTTTAAATTAGATAAATACTTATAACATTTTTTTTAGCTTAATAGAAAATAACTATCTTATATTGGCGGTTAGAATGATTTAGTACCAACACTTTTAGCTTAAAACAAAATAAAGTTTATAATTTCTATCAAATTTAGATTTTCATAGGCATTATAACGTAATAGCTGTTCTTATCGGAAACATCCTCAATTAACACTGGTGAAACAGAGTCTTTTAAATTCATTTTCAAGTTTTTATCCTCAACTTCAGAAGCAATATCAATCAAATACTTTGAGTTAAAACTAATGTTAAGATTCTCTGAATTGAAACTAGCTTTAATAATCTCGTTTCCATCTCCTGAATTTGCACTGTTTACTGAGAGTTGAACGTTTTCTTTGCTGATTGCTAATTTAATTCCTTCTTTTCCATCCAATGAAACACTTGTGACTCTTTCTATTGAACTTATAAAATCTTTCGATTGAACAATTAATGATTTATCATTATTTGCAGGAACAACTTTTTTATAATCTGGAAATTTTCCATCAATAACTTTTGAAATTAGTTTTATATTTCCTAAAGTAAATTTTATTTTATTTTCACTCGTTTTCATGGTCAATTTTTCCTTCGTCTCCGTTAAGAGAGAGCAAAGTTGAAAAATAGTTTTTCTTGGAAGAATTAAAGAAGAAAAATTATCGGGATTATCTATTTCAATGCTACTAGATGAAAGCCTATGACTGTCGGTTGCTACGCCGGTTAAGAAATTACGCCCGTGCGCTTCTGTCAAGTGTAAGAAAATTCCATTGAGGTAGTGTCTAGTATCATCATTTGAAATAGCAATTTTTGTTTTATTTAATAATCTTAAAAATTTGCTATTATCTAGTGAAATTTCCGGACCCTCAAATTCGTCAGTAAATGTTGGAAAATTATCAGTTGGCAAGCAGAGTAAATTAAAGTCTGAATTTTCACTTTTTAAACTAAGTTTATTTTCTGTTTTTAAATCAAAATTAAGTTCTGAATTTGAAGAAATTTTTCTAAGAATATCGTAAAGTATAGTTGCGGAAGTTGTTGTGCTACCTTCTTTCAAAATTTTAACATCACTAATTTCATCGTAAAATATTATATCTAAATCGGTTGCAACTATGGATAACTTATTATTCTTGAGTTGAAGTAATACGTTGGAAAGTATCGGAAGGGTATTTTTTTTCTCTACTACACCTTGCACGAAATTTAATGACTTTAATAAGTGATCTCTTTTAACAATAAACTGCATTTTAATTATTGTTCTATTAAAAGACTTTTTATTTGAATTATATTTTTTTTCATTTCATCATCTTGTTCAGATAGTCTTGTTATAGTTTTAACCGCGTGTATTACTGTAGTATGGTCTCTATTGGCAAAACGTCTACCTATTTCTGGTAAAGACCTGCTAGTCATTTTTTTAGCTAGATACATTGCGATTTGCCTAGGTCTAGCCAGTGGTCTAGAGCGTCTTTGAGAAAGCATTTCACTTAATGGAATATTAAAATAATTGGATACAATATTTTGAATTTTATCCACGGTAATAACTCTTATTTGACTAAAAACATCTTTTAAAATACTTTTACAATCTATTACAGTCAGTACTTTGTTGTGCACTCTACTGAATGCAATCACTCTATTTAATACTCCAATAAGCTCTCTAATATTGGTTTTACTTTCATTAGCAATATAATTAATTACATCTTCGCTTAAATTAATGCTCTCTTTAAATTGACTTTGTATTTCTAGAATTTTTTTCTTAATAATTTTTACTTTCAATTCGAGGTCTGGGACATCTATATCAACAACTAATCCACCTGATAATCTTGATTTAATTCTTTCTTGGACCCTGTCTAATTTCATGGGCGTTCTATCTGCCGATATAATAATTTGGGAACCCTTGTCCATAAGGCTATTAAAAGTATGAAAAAATTCTTCCTGTAAGCTTTCTTTTCCTCTGATAAATTGTATATCGTCAATGATAAAAACTGATGATTTTCTGAAAAAGTCTTTAAAATTTACCATGTCATTTTTTTTTATAGATTTAATAAAATGATACATAAAACGTTCAGCTGAAATGAACATTACGTTGTTTTCAGATTGTAGTTCTAATCCTATGGCATTTAACAAATGTGTTTTACCTAAACCAACACCTCCACAGATATATAGTGGATTGTATCTAGATAGGTGTTCACAAACTTTCTTAGAATATGATAGCGCTATATCATTGCTTTTTCCTTGTATAAAACTGTCAAAATTCAGATTGGGATTTAATCTATTATAATTTAATATTGAATCTTTAATTTCTGTAACTTTATTTAAATCATTTATTTTAATAAAATCTGCGCCAATCTTATTTTCCTCTATTATTTTAAATTCTATTCTATTTAAACTAAGTTTGAAGCTTTTAACTTGTTCTAAAATTTTATCTAGATATCTCGAGACTATCCAGTCTCTAAAAAATCTTGTGGGTACACCGAGAATTAAATAATCGTTGTATTCTTTCATTAATGAAATCTTTTGGAGCCAACTAGCGTAGATCTCTCCACCAAAAGTTTTTTTAAAAGAACTTTGAACTTCTTCCCAGTTTAACGTTTTTTCCTCTTCAGAAATATAAACGTTTTGCTTTTTAATATTTTTTTCCATGTAATTAATTCGTGAAGAAGTTTCTATAAACTCTCTTTTAAAAAAATTAGCAAGATATATTTATTATAAAATAAGAAAGTATTTTAGGTTGTAGTATTAACGTAAAGAGAGAAATAAATTCTAAAAGTTTTCAATTAAAAAAAACTACATTTGGAGAAATTAATATTAATAAACTAAATATAGTTTAATTAATTTAAATTTATCAACTTGAAATTGTTAAGTTAATACTAAAGTTTTTTTGAAATTTTTGAGATTTTTCTAGCAGCAGTACGTTTATTCACTGTGCCAGATTTAGCAACCTGCATTAGAATTGATTGAAATTTTGAAAAATATTTTGTAGCTTTTTCTTTATCTTTTGATTCAATTAATAATTCCATTTTTTTTACGGCGTTTTTATATTTACTTTTTCTAATTCTATTGATTTGGGTTTGCTTTTTAACTCTTCTTACTCTTCGTATTGCTGATTTTGTATTAGGCATTTTTTAATTGTATATATGCCAGTATAATTAGGGTCAACTTTATTATTTTTGACATTTAGAGCAGAAAAAACTGGCTCGATTAGATAAAACAATTTTTTCAATCTTGTTATTACAATCAGTGTTAGAACAATTATTTCCTTTTTTACCATAAACTCTAAAATATTGTTGAAAAGAGCCAGCTTTTCCACTGCTACTTGAAAAATTTTTTATTGAGGATCCTCCTAAAATAATGGCTTTTTTTAATATATTCTTAGTATTTTTTAATATCTTTTTAATCTCAACATCTTCTAATTCAATGATTTTTCTATTTGGCCTCACTTTGCTAAAAAAAAGAATTTCATTCGCATAGATATTTCCTATTCCGGACACAAATTTTTGATCCATTAATAGGTCTTTTATAATTCTGTTTCTTCCCATTATATATTTTTTAAAATATTCAAAGTTATAGGCACTTTCCAGAGGTTCTGGACCTAATTTCTTTAAGTGATAATTTTCTTCAAATTTACTAGATTTATCAAATTTTATAAACCCAAATTTTCTTACATCATTGTAAATTAATTTATATTTATTTTTAAAAGTAAATACTATGTGGTTGTGCTTGCTATCTTTTTTATGGTCAAGATTATAATAGAAACTGGTTTTTTTTTTAATTTTATTTTTATTTACTATAAAAAACTTACCAGTCATGCCAAGATGAACAATCATTACGATCCCTTTAGTTAAAAAAAATAACAAGTACTTAGATCTTCTTTTTATGCTTTTTATCTTTAATCCAATTATTTGATTAATTTCTCTTTTTCTCACTTTATATCTCAAGTTAGCTTCATTAATTTCTATACTTTTAATAGATAAATTGACAATCAGATTTTCTAGAGACCTTTTTACAACTTCAACTTCTGGTAATTCTGGCATATAATTTAATTATGAAGAACACTATTCAAGATAAAACAGTCCTAGTCAATTCCGTTTTTTCTAAGGTTTATAAAAAATATGATTTAATGAATGACATAATGTCTATGGGTATTCATCGTATTTGGAAAAATAAGTTAATAAACTGGATGAATCCACAAAAGAATGAAAATTTAGTTGATGTTGCTTCTGGCACGGGTGATATAGCCAAACTTTTTTCAAAAAAAAATGATAATTTAAATAAAATTTCTTGTGTTGAACCAAATAACGAAATGTTTCTTATTGGGAAATCAAATTTAAAAAATTTATCCAATATAAAATGGTACAAAGCTTCTGCTGAAAAATTGCCTTTCAAAAATGATTCCTATGACTTTTATACAATTAGTTACGGTATTAGAAATGTTTCAGATATAAATTTAACTTTGAAAGAAGCTTTTAGAGTTTTAAAGCCTGGTGGTCGGTTTTTTTGTCTGGAGTTCTCTAAAATAAATAATGAAATAATTAATTTATTATATCAACAGTATTCAAAAGCCATTCCATTTGTTGGTAAATATATTGTTGGCTCCTCTCAACCTTATGATTACTTAATCAAAAGTATTAATGAGTTTTATTCACAAGATGAACTTGTGGATTTAATGCTTAATAATGGATTTTCTAACATTGAATATAGAAACCTTTCAAATGGTATTTCAGCCATACATTCTGGATGGAAGATATAGATGTTTAAAAGAATTTTTCGATTATTCAAAATAGCAAGAAATTTATCTACATCAGGAGCGGTAGATACGATAAACCAAATGCATGCTCTTCCATTACCGGTTAATTTATTTTTTAATTTTATGTCAATTGGCTCGCCTACAAAACTTTTAGATAATGAAAAAAGCCCTGGTGAAAAACTTTGTACAGCTTTACAGGGAATGGGGACTACTTTTATTAAGCTTGGTCAATTCCTCGCTACAAGACCTGATATTATTGGAGAAGAAATGGCTAAAAGTTTAGAAAAACTTCAAGATAAAGTTCCTGCATTTAATGTTTATGAAGCTAAAAAAATTATAAAGAAGGAAATAGGGGACACCCAGTTTAAAAACATTATAGAAATTAGTGATCCAATTGCAGCGGCATCTATTGCACAAGTTCATATAGCAAGAATTAAAAATGAAAATGAAAACAAAGAAGTTGCAATAAAAATTTTAAGACCGAATATAGAAAAATTGTTTAATGAGGAATTAGATGCTTTAATGCTATTTGCTTATATAATTGATAATACATTTTCAAAAGCTAAAAGACTTAAGCTTGTTGAGGTTGTTTATTTATTACGTGAGATCACTAATATTGAAATGGATTTAAGGTTTGAAGCAGCGGCGGCTAATGAATTATTTGAAAATACAAAAAATGATAAAGGATTTAACGTTCCAAAAATTTATTGGAATTATACTACAAAAAAAGTTTTAACTTTAGACAAAGTAGATGGCATATCTATCCGAGAACATGAAAAGCTTAAAGAATTAGGAGTTGATTTAAAAATTTTAGCAGAAAATTTAATACAACACTTTTTGAACCAAGCGGTTAGAGATGGTTTTTTTCATGGAGACATGCACCAAGGAAATTTATTTGTTGATGCTAGAGGAAATATAATACCTGTAGATTTTGGTATTATGGGTAGATTAGATAAAAATAATAGAAAATTTTTAGCTGAAATTTTATATGGATTTATTCAAAGGGACTATATAAAGGTAGCAGAAGTGCATTTTCAAGCTGGCCTAGTTCCAAATGAAAACTCAAAAGAGGAATTTGCTCAGGCATTAAGGTCTGTTGGTGAGCCAATTTTTGGTCAGTCAATCAAAGATATATCTGGAGGCAATTTATTAGCTCAACTATTTGAAATTACCGAAAAATTTAATATGCCTACACAACCGGCTTTACTTCTTTTGCAAAAAACTATGGTTGTTGTTGAGGGTGTTGCTAGAAAAATATATCCTGAAACCAATATTTGGGAAGTATCTAGGCCGGTTCTGGAAGATTGGTTAAAAAATGTTAAGAGTCCTAAATCCACTCTTGATACTGCAATAAACACCTCAGCTGAAATAATTAAAAGAATACCAAATTTTCCAGATCTTATGGATAAAGCAAATTATGCGCTCCAACTAATGACAGAGGGAAAGCTAAATATTGGCCTTGGGAATAACAAAAATTTAGAAATAGAACATATGAAATTAAAGAATTTTAGAAACAATCTGATTTTTGGATTTTTTGGTATTGTAATTGTTATTTTATTAGTATTTTAATTAAATAATGTCATTAAAAAATAAAAAAATTTTATTAGTTATTGGTGGAGGGATATCTGCATATAAAGCCCTTGACCTTATAAGGTTGTTAAAAAAAAATAATGTTGCTGTTAAAACTATTTTAACTAAGAGCGGAAAAGAATTTGTTACCCCCTTATCAGTAACGACTCTTACTGGGAATAAAACTTTTGAAGATATTTTTGATAAAAATAGTGAAGCTGAAATCGATCATATATCTCTGTCTAGATGGGCAGATCTAATAATTGTTTTGCCAACGACTGCTAACTTCATGACAAAATTAAGTATTGGCAAAGCTGAAGATCTAGCAACAACAGTATTGCTAGCATCCAATAAAGATATTCTTTTAGTGCCCGCTATGAACGTCAGGATGTGGGTCCATAAAGCTACCCAAAAAAATCTAAAAATTTTACAAGATTATGGCTATAATTTTATAGGACCTGAAAAAGGTGAGATGGCTTGTGGAGAATTTGGAGAAGGTAAAATGTCAAGCCCGAGACAAATCTATTCCCACCTAAAGAATTATTTTAATGAAAAGAATTTAGTAAAAAATAAAAAGTTAAATGCAATAGTTACAGCCGGACCAACAAGAGAATATTTAGATCCTGTAAGATATATTTCAAATGAATCAAGTGGAAAGCAAGGATATGAAATTGCTTTAGCTTTACATAAACTAGGTATAAAAACTAAATTAATAGTAGGACCCTGTAACCTAGTTTTTTCTAAGGATTTAAAAATTAAAAATATTACTTCTGCTAAAGAAATGATGGATGAAGTAAAAAAATCTCTTCCTGTTGATATTGCTGTTTGTGCAGCAGCTGTTTCAGATTTTAAACCAATAAATAAAAATAAGAGTAAAATAAAGAAGAATGATAAAATTTTAAGTAAAATCGATTTAGAAAGAAATGCTGATATATTAGATTTTTTAAGTAAAAATAATAAAGCGAGACCCAGAATAGTGGTGGGTTTTGCTGCAGAAACAGAAAATATTATTCATAATTCAAAATTGAAAATTAAAGAAAAATACTGTGACTTAATTATTGCTAATGACGTTTCAAAAAAAGATATAGGTTTTAATTCAGATTATAACAAAGTTTCAATCATTGATAAAAAAGGGAAAGTTAAATCTATCCCTAAAAATAAAAAGAGCTTCATAGCAAGCGCCATTGCAAAAATCATTTTAGATAAACTTTTAATGAATGACAAAAATATTAATTAAACGACTATCTAAAGAAGTTTCCTTACCCAAGTATGAAACAAGCGGATCATCAGGCATGGATTTAGCTGCATATATAAATAATAATGTTAATCTAGAGCCTGGGAAGAGCGAGATAATACCGACAGGTATATCGGTAGCAATACCTGAAGGCTTTGAAATTCAAATAAGACCCAGATCTGGGTTAGCTGCAAAAAACAAAATAAGTGTTTTAAATACACCTGGAACAATTGATGCTGACTACAGAGGTGAAATTAAAGTAATTTTAATTAATCTTAGTAACAAAACTTTTGTAATAGAAAAAGGATTTCGTATTGCACAAATGGTTGTTTGTCCAATAATTCAAGCTCAACTTGAAGAAGTTGATGAATTAAGCGAAACCATTCGCGGTGAAGGTGGTTTTGGTTCAACCGGCACTAAATAGAATATAAAATGAAAATTACACTGGACCACTTTAAGAGATTTGAAAAACAAATTATTTTAAAAAAGATTGGTATTAGTGGACAAAAAAAAATACTTTCATCAAACGTTTTAGTAGTTGGTGTCGGCGGTTTAGGCTGCCCATTAATAACATATTTAGCGGCATCTGGGGTAGGTAAGATTGGTATTGTCGATTTCGATAAAATTGAAATATCAAATTTAAATAGACAAACCTTATTTGGAACAAGTGATTTAGGAAAGTTTAAAGTAGTTCAAGCAAAGAAATATATAAATAAATTAAATAAAAATGTCGAAATCGTCACCTATAAAAAAAGATTAACTTCAAAAAATGTAAAAAATATTTTTAGAAAATTTGATATTATATGTGATGGTACTGACAATTTTAATACGAGATATTTAATAAACGACTATTGTAAAAAAAATAAAAAAATTTTAATTTCGGCTGCTATCAGTAAATTTGATGGGCATTTACTAAAATTTAATTTTAAAAAAAAGGGGCCTTGTTATCGATGTTTTATGCCAGAAATACCAAATATAGAAAATAACTGTCAGACAGAAGGAATATTTTCACCAGTGGCAGGTATTATCGGCTCTTTGCAAACAAATGAAGTTTTAAAAACTATTTTAAATTATAAACATGATTTGACTAATCAAATACTAATATTTGATGCTTTAAAAACTGAGTTTAGAAAATCAAAAATTTCTATTAATCGAAATTGTATAAATAGATGTTAAAGTTTATTATAATTTTTTTTAGTATTTTAATTTTTGAAGTTTCTAGTTTTTCTAATGATAGTTATTTTCTAACTTTAAGAAATGATAAGGTTAATCTTAGACAAGGTCCATCATTTGAGTATCCAATAAAAATTTTATACAAAAAAAAATTTTTACCAGTTATGATTCAGGATGAATATGACAATTTCAAAAAAATTAAGGATCATGAAAATAACTCTGGCTGGATACATATTTCTCAACTATCGAAGAAAAAAGCAGCATTAGTTAAAGAAAAAAATCTTATAGTTTTTAATGGCCCCACTCAATACTCGAAACCTTTGGTTATATTAAGTCAGGGTAGGTTATGCATGATTATTAAATGCCAAAATACATGGTGTAAAATTAAAGTTGATAAATATAAAGGTTGGGTTAAACAAAATGCTCTTTGGGGAAGACTCTAACTATTATTGAAAATTAAATAAGCAGATATTACTCAAATATAAACATATACCCGTATGCAAAAATAAATGCAGGAATTGCACTATAAAGCGTTGCAATAATTGCAGCCTTAGGTGCAAGAGCTATTGCCGGGAATAATGCATCACCATCATTTGATATAGCGTTGCCTATCTCTGCAGATAATGGAATAAAACCGTTTAAATAGAAAGTTGTGACCACAATCTGTGGACCACATCCAGGTAAAAATCCAAATAGAATTGCTATCAGAGGCACAAATGGCAACCAAATATCAAAAAATGTTTTTAGGTCATAAGAGGTGATATGAATAAAAATTTCAAAAACTAGAAAGCCACATATAACCCAGGTAGTTACAAAATTCGTTGTATCTACAACTCTTGATAAAAGATTTCTAGTTCTATCAGTAGAACATTGAAAGTCACTTAATGGATTTAGAGACCACATGAATATAGACAATATTGCTCCTGCTAAACCCAGAGAAGCAACAAGACTAAAGCCTTCAGGTATTTTTAGAATTTGATCAAGGTCTTGTTGAAAAGCAACAAATATTCCAACAATAAATCCAGGCAAAAAAATTAAAGTCCAAAAAATATTAAATTTAGATATAAAATTTTTTTTTAATTTTTCAAATACTACATTAATTTTTGAGTGACCCTGCAAGTAAGAAATTCCGTGAATTTTATCAACTATGTACCCAGTTAAAGCTCCTACAGCGGCCCCTAAAGCAAATATAAACAAACCTGTTTTAGGTTCAGCGGCCAAAAGTAAAAATGCTGCATCACCCATTGTTGCTGTTAAAACCGCAACAAGAGAACCAAAACTTATCCTACCTTGTATATATTGAGTAACTACAATTATAGCTCCTCCACAACCTGGTAGTGCTCCAAGCAGAGAAGCCATTATGACGTGAATCTTTTTTGTTCTATCTAAAACGTAACGAATATTAAATTTTGTTAAAACATCCATTCCAATAAAAATAAAGAGTGTAAATCCAACAAAAACAGAGACCTGGAGGTATGCATCAATTAATGCTTGACGAACTACATCGCCAAATGAATTTGCTTGAAATGCCATTATTAAAATTGCAAAACCCAAAAAGGATTTTTTTAATAACCGACCTTCGTTAGCTATTAAAATAGTCTTTTTTTCTACAACTGCTGCGATAAATGCATTCATAATTTAGATTTTAAGCATTATAAAGTAAAAATTATATATTATGCAAGTATGATTTGCTTTTTATTTGAAAGGATTTTCTAAAACACAAGCTACTAAATGAATTCGATTTTGCTCGCCGCCATTAAAAAAATTATGATATTTAAGATTATTTGTAATTGTTACTGAGCCGTCTGCAGGTAAGTGATTAGCAATATTTTCTATTACCATTCTACATCCTGGATTGGTAATGATTGGGATGTGTAATCTTGGTTCTGGATCTCTATGCCAGCTAAGCGTTGATCTCGGCTCCTTTAATAAAATTCTTACTCTTCCAATCTTGAAATTTTTTTTTAAAATATTGTAAACTTCTTCAAAGTAAGTATCGTTAAAGTCGGAAACTAATTGAGTGTATTTAGTTTCATTAATTGGCTTATCTCTTATTTCTTCTTTGCCTGTTTCATCCGGTAATGTCCAGTATGTTCCTCTAATATTGTGACCCTCTGTAGATCTTTTGTCACCTGGAATTTCATTTAACGGTATAGCTCCAAAATGATTTATATCCAATGTGTTAAATTTTTTCTTTTTTAATACTTTTTCTAAATCTAATCTTAATTTGGGTATATCAAATTTAATGTTTGGAACTTTATAAAAGTCTTTAAATTCGATTTTATCCATCAGGTTTTAGTGAAGTTTTTTAACTTCTTGTCTGTCGCCATTCATTATTTTAGTCCATACGGCAACAAAGTCTTTTATAAATTTTTCTTTATTATCGTCTTGAGCATACACCTCTGCATATGACCTTAATACTGAGTTAGAACCAAATACTAAATCAACTCTTGTTGCTGTAAATTTAGTTTTTTTAGTTTTACGTTCAATAATTTCATACAAATCTTTACCAAGCGGTTTCCAAGTAAATTTCATGTCTGTTAAGTTCACAAAGAAATCATTGGTTAAAGCTCCAGCATTATCTGTGAAAACTCCATGCTTGGTTCCGCCATGGTTTGTGTCTAGAACTCTCATACCTCCAATTAAAACAGTCATTTCTTTTGCTGACAGATCCATTAAAGAGGCTCTATCAAGCATCAGCTCTTCAGGACTCACTACGTATTCTTCTTTTACCCAATTTCTAAATGCATCATGGATAGGTTCTAAAACTTTAAATGAATCCATATCAGTTTGATCTTGTGTCGCATCTCCTCTACCTGGAACAAAAGGAACTTTTACATCAAAGCCACCTTTTTTAATTGATTGTTCTAAACCAACATTTCCAGCAAGCATTATAATATCTGCTATACTTGCTCCTAAGTCTTTAGCGACTTGTTCTAGCTTACCTAAAACTTTATTAAGTCTAGTTGGTTCGTTTCCATCCCAATCTTTTTGAGGGGCTAGTCGTATTCTAGCGCCATTAGCTCCACCTCTGCAATCAGTTCTTCTATATGTTCTTGCGCTATCCCAAGCTGTGCTGATTAATTCAGATGAACTTAGTCCTGTAGCTTCTATTAATTTTTTTGCTTTATTAATGTCAAAATCTTTTTTTCCATCTACAACAGGATCTTGCCAGATTAAATCCTCTTTCGGAGCATCAGGACCTACATAGTGCTTTTTAGGACCTAAATCTCTATGTGTTAACTTGAACCAAGCTCTGGCAAAAGTATCTGACATATATTTATGATCTTTTCTAAATTTTTCAGAAATTTCTCTATAACTTGGATCCATTTTCATCGCCATATCAGCATCAGTCATGATTGGGTTTCTTTTTATATTCGGATCAGCTAAATCAATTGGTTTATCTTCTTCCTTCATATTAATTGGCTCCCATTGATTGGCTCCAGCAGGGCTCTTCTTAAGCTCCCATTCATAGTCCAATAAAAGTTTTAAATAAGTATCGTCCCATTTATTAGGATGCGTAGTCCAAGCGCCTTCTATGCCGCTAGTTACTTGATTAACACCTAAACCTCCGCCTTTAATATTCCAACCAAATCCTTGTTCGTGAACTTCTGCGGCTTCAGGTTCTGGACCTTGTAAAGAGCCGTCTCCGTTACCGTGAGCTCTTCCAACTGTGTGTCCTCCTACAGTTAATGCACACGTTTCTTCATCATTCATTGCCATACGACCAAAAGTTTCTCTAACATCATGAGCGGTTCTTAACGGATCAGATACGCCTTCTACACCTTCAGGATTTACATAAATTAAACCCATCACAACTGCTGCTAAAGGATTTTGTAGTGATGATCTATCGTCTTTGTTGGTGTATCTTTCAGATTTCATCCACTCTTTTTCTGAACCCCAATAAACGTCTTTTTCTGGATGCCAAATATCTTCTCTACCAAATGAAAAACCATACATTTTAAGACCCATTGATTCATAAGCCATATTTCCAGCTAAGATCATTAAGTCGGCCCAGCTAATTTTATTTCCGTATTTCTTTTTAATTGGCCAAAGTAATCTTCGTGATTTATCTAAATTTGTGTTGTCAGGCCAAGAGTTTAATGGTGCAAATCTATGATTACCAGTTCCACTCCCTCCTCTTCCGTCTGCTATTCTGTAAGTTCCCGCTGAATGCCAAGCCATTCTAATAAATAAACCACCGTAATGACCAAGATCTGCAGGCCACCATTCTTGACTATCAGTCATTAAATTTAATAAATCTTTTTTAATTCCTTCAAAATCTAATTTTTTTACTTCTTCTTTATAATTAAAACCGCTATCCATCGGGTTTGTTTTGCTATCGTGCTGATGTAAAATATCTAATTTAAGGTTTTTGGGCCACCACTCTTCTGTAGTAGATTGACTGTTCTTACTCATAGCTCCATGCGCTACCGGACATTTTCCTAAATCATTTTTTTTATATTCTACACTCATTTTTCCCCTTTATTTCTTAATTGTTAATCTTATTAGTTTATAATTGTTCTAAACTAGAAAGTCAAGAATGTCTTGGTCATTGTTTTCTTAAACTTATAATTACTTCACAGCTTTTAATTTTTTTTCCTCTTGGTGCATTTGGCATCTTTGTAACATCTATTTCATTAAAATCTATATCTGTTAGTTCATTCGTCTCCGCATCATAAAAATGATGATGTGAATTAACATTTGTATCAAAATAATTTGTATTGTGATTTGTCAAAATTTCTTTTAAATGACCTGCTTTTTTAAAAGCTTCTACAGTATTATAAATTGTAGCTAACGAGATTTTATCTAAATTTCCTTTTTTATTTATAATTTTATTTAAGTTTTCTACAGAAAAGTGAAAAGTTTTTTCCCTATCAAATAAAAAATGGGCAATTTTTATTCTTTGTTTTGTTGGCCTTAACCCGGATGATCTTAATTTGTTTACAATTTGATCTTTTTGGTTCATAAATGATAAGTTATATAATCTATTTTATAATGATTCTAAACTAACTTTATATTATATAGTTTATAAATCAAGAAAAAACAGCTAACTTATCTGATGCAAAAAAATAGCTATAATTACGAAGAATTAATTGAGTGTGGAGAAGGTAAATTATTTGGAGCAGGTAATGCTAAACTCCCTCTACCGCCAATGCTCATGTTTGATAGAATTACCGAAATTAACCAAAATTCTGGAGAATTTAAAAAAGGATTTATTAAAGCAGAGTTGGATATTAAAGAAGATTTGTGGTTTTTTAATTGCCATTTTAAAAATGACCCAGTTATGCCTGGGTGCTTGGGTCTTGATGCTATGTGGCAGCTAGTAGGGTTTTATCTAGGGTGGACTGGCGAACCCGGAAAGGGAAGAGCGTTGGGGGTAAATTCGGTAAAATTTAAAGGGGAAGTTTTAAAAAATATAAAAATAGCTACCTATGAGATTAATATAAGACGTATTCTAAAAAAAGAAGGTACCGCTGTCGGCTTAGCTAATGGTATACTAAAAGCCGATGGGGAAAAAATTTATACAGCGGAAAATTTAAAAGTGGGTTTATTTAAATCATGAAAAGAGTAGTCATAACGGGTTTAGGAATCGTGTCTTGTTTAGGAAATAATCAGGAAGAAGTTTATGAATCTCTTCTTAATTCTAAATCCGGCATTTCATATTGTGAAGAGTACAAGGAACATAATTTAAGAAGCCATATACACGGAAAGCCTAATATTAAAATTCAAGATCACATTGATAGGAAAATTATAAGATTCATGGGTTCTGGATCTGCTTATAATTATATTGCAATGAAAGAAGCCGTTAAAGACTCTGGGCTTGAAGATAGGGATATAAGTAATATTTCCACAGGCATTGTGATGGGTTCAGGTGGTCCTTCAATAGAAAATGTTATTTTAGCTGCAGATAAGACTAGAGCAAAAACTCCAAAACTAATGGGGCCGTTTATTGTTCCAAGAACTATGGCAAGCACAGCTTCGGCAACTTTAGCTGTGCCTTTTAAAATAAAAGGCGTCAATTATACTATGAGCTCTGCTTGTGCAACTAGTGGTCACTGTATTGGTAATTCCGTTGAATTAATTCAATCCGGAAAACAAGAAATTATGTTTGCTGGTGGTAGTGAAGAATTACATTGGGCAATGACAGCAATGTTCGATGCTATGACTGCATTATCCTCAAAATATAATGACACTCCCGAAAAAGCTTCTCGAGCTTATGATAAAACAAGAGATGGATTTGTAATTGCTGGAGGGGGAGGTGTGTTAGTTCTTGAGGAATATGAACACGCAAAAGCAAGAGGGGCAAAAATCTATGCAGAAATCACAGGGTATGGAGCAACATCTGATGGTTATGATATGGTTGCGCCCTCTGGTGAAGGAGCAGTTAGATGTATGCAAATGGCAATAAAAACTTCTAAAAATAAATTGGATTATATAAATACTCATGGAACATCTACTCCTGTAGGAGACGTGACAGAATTAAAAGCTTTAGGAGAGACTTTTAAAGATCAGATGCCAAAAATAAGTTCTACTAAATCTTTGTCTGGACATCCTTTGGGCGCGGCGTCAGTTCATGAAGCTATTTATTGCTTAATAATGATGAAAAATAACTTTATTGCAGGATCGGCTAATATTAGTGAAATGGACGAAGAGGCTAAAAAATTTCCAATAGTTACTAAAACTGAAAAAGATGTTAATTTAAATGCAGTTATGTCTAATAGCTTTGGTTTTGGTGGGACCAATGCTGCTTTAATTTTTGAAAAGGTATAAATGAGTCTTGTTAAAGGAAAAAAAGGTTTAATTATGGGTGTTGCTAACGAGCGTTCAATTGCTTGGGGCATATCTAAAAAACTTGCTGAAGCTGGTGCAGAATTAGCTTTTACATACCCTGCGGATGCACTTAAGAAAAGAGTTATACCTTTAGCAAAATCTTTAAATTCAGATTTTACACTAAGCTGCAATGTAGAAAATAAAGACGAAGTAATTAAACTTTTTGAAGATATAAAAACTAAATGGGGACAAATAGATTTTATTGTTCACGCAGTAGCTTTTTCAGATAAATCGGAATTATCTGGGGAATATTTAAATACAACGAGAGAGAATTTTTTAAAAAGTATGTTAATTTCTTGCTTTTCTTTTACGGAAGTAGCGAAAGAAGCTTCAAAAATTATGAAAACTGGCGGTAGTATGATTACCTTAACTTATGAGTCTAATAAAGCTATACCAAATTATAATGTGATGGGCGTTTGTAAATCTGCGCTTGAAGCAAGTGTAATGTATTTAGCCCGAGACTTGGGTTCTAAAGGAATTAGAGTTAATGCAATAAGTGCTGGACCGATAAAAACTCTTGCGGCTTCGGCTATTGGAGATGCAAAATTTCTTTATAAATGGAACGAAGACCATTCTTTTTTAAAAAGAAATGTAGATATTAACGATGTGGGAAATTCTGCTCTGTATTTGTTGAGTGATCTTGCTGCTGGTGTTACAGGAGAGATTCACTATGTAGATGCCGGATATAATAAAGTGGGAATGCCAGATCCTAAAAATATTTCTTAAACGATTGCTTGTTTCATGGAAAGTTTAACTTTACCTCTATCAAATCCAACCACTTTAACTGAAACTTCATCACCTTCTTTTACAACATCACCAACTTTTTCTACTCTTTTTGCTGCAAGCTCTGAGATATGAACTAAACCATCTTGTTTACCAAGAAAATTTACAAAAGCGCCAAATTCCATAATCTTCACTACTTTACCTTTATAAATTTTTCCCATCTCAGGTTTAGCTACAAGACTTTTAATAAACTCAATCGCTTTATTTCTTGACTCTTCGTCTGGTGCTGCAACAGTTACTTCTCCTGTGTCTTTAACATCAACTTTAGCACCTGATGTTTCCACTATCTCTCTGATTGTTGCTCCACCTTTTCCAATAACAGTAGCTATATCTTTTTTATCAACTTTAATTATTTCCATTTTCGGTGTGTGTTTTGAAAATTCAGTTCTAGAAGTTTTGATTGCTTTATCCATTTCACCCAGGATGTGCTCTCTTCCGCCTTTTGCTTGATCTAGCGCTTTTTCCATTATTTCAAATGTTATGCCTTCAATTTTAATGTCCATTTGTAGAGATGTTATTCCTGATTTAGTTCCAGCTACCTTAAAATCCATATCTCCCAAATGATCTTCGTCTCCTAAAATATCTGAAAGTACTGAAAATTCTTTACCTTCTTTAATTAAGCCCATGGCAATACCTGCAACTGGTTCTTTAATCGGAACTCCCGCATCCATAAGTGCTAGAGATGTGCCACATACAGTTGCCATAGAAGATGAACCATTAGATTCTGTTATTTCTGACACAACCCTTAAAGTATATGGAAAATTTTCGGGTTTAGGCAAAGATGAGTTAATTGCTCTCCATGCTAGCTTACCGTGTCCTACTTCTCTTCTACCAGTTCCTATTCTTCCACATTCTCCTACAGAAAAAGGAGGAAAATTGTAATGAAGCATGAATCTATTTCTTTGCATTCCATTTAGACTTTCTACTCTTTGTTCGTCATCTGACATACCGAGAGTAGTAACTACTAAGGCTTGGGTTTCACCTCTAGTAAATAAAGCTGAACCGTGAGTTCTTGGTAATACTCCAACTTCGCACTTAATTTGTCTAACATCAGCTAAACCTCTTCCATCAATTCTTTTTTTATCTTTTATAATTGCCGTTCTAACGATGTCTTTTTCAAGAGATTTTAATTGAGCCATCGCTTGATTTTCAGTAACGTTCTCATCTTCGACAAACATTTCTTTACATTTTGTTTCTGCATCTGAAATTGCAGTTGATCTCTTCTTTTTGTCTACTTCTTTAAATGCTTTTCTCAGGTCAGCTTCTAAAACTTTAGCAATTTTCGTTTTTACAGCTGTATGATCTGGAATTTCGACTTCCCACTTAGGTTTACCTGCTTTTTTAGCTAAACTCTCAATAGCTTTAATAATTGGAATAAGGTTTTCATGTCCAAACTTAACTGCATCTAACATTACTTTTTCTGTTAAACCCGAAGTTTCTGACTCGACCATTAATACCGCATCTTTCGTTCCAGCAACAACTAAATCTAATTCTGAATCTTCTAATTCTGCCGGAGATGGATTTAATAAATATTTACCTTCTTTATAGCCAACTCTACTTGCTGCAATTGGTCCTCCAAAAGGTAATCCCGAAATCGCTAATGAAGCAGAACATGCTATAATTGAAAGTACGTCAGCTTGGTTTTCCCCGTCATAAGATAAAACTGTTGGAAGTAATTGAACTTCATTCATGAAGCTTGATGGAAATAAAGGTCTTATTGGTCTATCTATTAATCTTGAAATTAGCTGTTCAGACTCAGTTGGTCTTGCCTCTCTTTTAAAATATCCACCAGGAATTTTTCCAGCTGCATAATATTTTTCTTGATAATTTACTGATAGTGGAAAAAAATCTTGACCATCCCTAAGTTTTTTTGCTCCAACAACAGTTGCAATTACTACTGTCTCTCCACATGTAGCTATAATTGCTCCGTCGGCTTGTCGTGCGATTTTACCTGTTTCTAGTGTTATTTTTTTTCCGTTAACTTCTATTTCTTCTTTATGAATTTTAAACATTATTTCCTTAAATTTAATTGTTTTATAACTTTTTGATACGAGACAAGATTTTTCCTTTTAAGATAAGTCAAAAGTTTTTTTCTTTTATTTACTGACTTAATTAAACCTACAGATGAGTGTTTATCTTTTTTTGCAATTTTAAAATGTTCTGCAAGTTTAGATATTCTATCTGTTAGTAAACCAATTTGAATTTCTGTTGACCCAACATCTTTGCTATGTATTGCTAATGATTTAATTGTATCTTTTTTTTTCTGTGTCATTTAATTTTATTTTTTTTATTATATTTTCAATCTTTTCAGCATATTCAAATGAGTTATCTTCTACAAATGTGAGTTTAGGAAGAAACTTAATATCTAGCCTTTTAGATAGTGCTCTTCTAACAAGATGAGAGTATTCCGTCAAGATCCTAACTGTTTCTTTCATTTCTACGCCTCCTAAAGGTATAACATATACCCTGGCTGTCTTTAGATCTGGGGTCATTCTTACCTCTGTTACGGTAATTACCTTTGAATTAATTGAGGGTAACTTGGCCTCATCTCTAATAAATAGCTCTCCAAGATTCTGCTTAACCATTTCTCCCACTCTTAACTGTCTTTGACTATAAGTTCTTTTTCCTTTTCCACTTCCCATTATATTGACCTTTGAATTTCTTCCGCTAAGTATGATTCTATTACATCTTTTTCTTTAAAATCGATAAAATCTTTAAGGCTAATTCCACACTCAAAACCAGTTCCCACCTCCTTGACTTGATTTTTCTCTCTGTAAATACTCAATATTTCACCACTATAAACTACTACTCCATCCCTTATAAGTCTTGCTTTAGATTTACTTTTTATTTCTCCATTAATTACTTTTGAGCCTGCAATTTTACCAGCATTTGATACTTTAAATACTTTTTGTATCTCAGCTGATCCTAATACTGTTTCTTTTATATCTGGCTCTAATAGACCTGATAGTGATTTTTCAACATATTCAAGCGCTTCATAAATGATGTTAAAATATAAAATATCAACTTTTTGTTCTTCTGCTAATTTTTTTGCCTCTCTATTAGGCTTAATATTGAAGCCGACTAAAATTGCGTTTGAAGCTTTAGCTAATGAAACATCTGTTTCATTGATCATTCCAATGTCTGATAAAATTATTTTTGCTACCACCTCTGAATGCTCGATTTTATTAATAGCCATTTTTAATGCCTCACTTGATCCTTGAACATCTGATTTAATAATAATATTTAATTCATCTTTTTCTTTAACGCCGTCAAAAAGAGTTGTTTTGTCTTTAACCAATACTTTATTTTTTCCTGAATTATTTTTTTTATATTCTGCCATTTCTTTAGCTTCATCTTCATTTTTAGTTACTAAAAATTCTGCTCCAGCAAATGCAGAACTATTCATGCCTAAAATCTCAACCGGCATAGAGGGTAATGCTTCATCTATATTTTTACCTTCATAATTTATCATCGCTCTAATTTTTCCCCATGTATCACCACAAATAAAATAATCACCTCTTTTTAATTTTCCATTACTAATTAAAACTGTAGACACAGGTCCTTTTCCTTTATCTATCTGGGACTCGATAACAACACCTTTTGCTTGCGCAGAAAAAGAGGCTTTTAAGTCTAAAATTTCTGATTGTAGCAAAATACTTTCTTTCAGTTTGTCTAAATTAATTTTCTTTAATGCAGATACTTCTACGAACAATGTATCTCCACTTAAATCTTCTGCTATTAATTCGTACTGCATCATTTCATTCTTAATTTTACTTATATTTTTATCAGGCAAGTCACATTTATTTATTGCAACTATTATTGGTACTTTAGCTGCTTTTGCATGTTTAATAGCTTCAACGGTTTGTGGCTTGATACCATCATCGGCAGCAACAACTAAAATTACAATGTCAGTAATTTTTGAGCCACGCGCACGCATTTCTGTAAAAGCGGCATGACCAGGCGTGTCAATGAAAGTAATTACTTTATTATTCTCTGCCGTAACTTGATAAGCTCCAATGTGTTGAGTGATTCCACCGTGTTCTCCTGATACAACATTTGAATTCCTTAAAGCATCTAACAAGGAAGTTTTACCGTGATCCACGTGCCCCATTATGGTAACTACAGGCGGCCTAGTCTGTATGTCTCCTTCTAATTTTTCTTTAACTTTTTCTATATTTAAAGACGGCTCTTCATCTAAGACAGGCTTGTGCCCGAATTCCTTGACTATATATTCTGCGGTATCTTTGTCGATAACATGATTAATAGTTGCTATTACCTTCATGTTAAATAGGAATTTTATTACATCATTTGATTTCTCTGCCATTCGATTTGATAATTCTTGAATAGTAATTTGTTCTGGAATTTTTACTTCACGTAAAACTTTTTTAAATTCTTTTCTTTCACCATCTGGATTAGCTTTTCTATCTTTTAACCTTGCTCTTTTTACAGAGGCTAAACTTCTTTGTTTAATTTCAATTTCCTCAACATTTAAAGCTCTAGAAATGGTTAATTTAAAGTCTTTTTTATCTATCGGTCCTTTAAGTTTTAATTTGCTTTTTCCCGTTGGCTTGTCATCTTTCTTTATAAAAGCTTTGGTAGCTTGCTGCTCAACAAACTTTCTCGCAAAATTTTTCTTTTTAGGATCAGGACTTTTAGCTTGGTTTAAATTTTGATTTGATCTGTTAACACCTTTATTTCCTCTGAACGGCTCTTTCTTTTTTACTGCAAAAGATTTTTTTCCGTCCGTACTAATAGAGCTCGTATCAATTTTCTTTTTTAAATCTGATGAAATTGTAAGTGTCTTTTTTTTATTATCTTTTTCCATAACATTACTTGTACGCGATCTCTCTAGCTGACATTATTAGTTCATCAGCTTCTTTTCTAGATAGAGAGAATTCTTCCAGATATCCGTCAATCCTAATTTTTTTTCCTTTAATCTCGTCATATCCACCTATTAATTCATCAGAAGATAGGTCAGCAAAATCAACCAATTTTTTAATATTTTTTTGTCCCAAAATTACAAGCATGCCCTGGGTGATGCCTTTTAAATGAATTAACTTCTCTTCAACACCAAGCTCTTTAAGTTTTTCAGAAACTGCTTCTTTTTGTTTAACCAATGTTTCTTTGGATCTATCTATCAATTCTTTTGCGGTCTCTTCATCAATTGCCTCTATTTTTGAAATATCGTCAGGGGTTGACTGGGAAATATCTTCGATACTTGGAAACCCTTCGGATACTAACAACTGTCCTAAAGTTTCGTCTACCTCTAAATTTTTAACTAATGTTTCTGTTCTATCCTTAAACTCAGCTTGTCTTCTCTCCGAGTCCTCTTTGTCAGTTAATATATCTATCTCATAATTTGTTAATTTTGAAGCCAGTCTTACGTTCTGACCTCTTCGGCCAATAGCTTTACTCAAATTTTCTTCTGTTAATATAATATCTATTCTTTTGTTATCTTGATCTATTAAAACTCTTTGAATTTCTGCCGGTGAAAGAGACTCTGAAATTAAAGTTGGTAAGTCTTCTGTCCATTTAATTATGTCGATTTTTTCGCCATGTAATTCATTAACTATTGTTTGAACTCTGCTTCCTCTCATTCCAACACACGCTCCCACGGGATCAATAGATGAGTCCTGTGAACTAACACAGATCTTAGCTCTGCTACCAGGATCTCTTGCTACTGCTTTAATTTCTATAGTTCCTTCATATATTTCTGGCACTTCTTGAAAAAATAATTTTGCAAGAAATTGTGGATGTGCTCTTGATAAAAATATTTGGTGACCTTTGAGTTCTTTTTTTACTTCATAACAATACGCTTTTACACGATCACCAGTTTTTAAAATTTCTCTTGGAATAAGTTCATCTTTTTTAATAACACCCTCAGCTTTACCTAGGTCTACGATTACATTTCCATACTCAAGTCTTTTAATAATTCCGCTAAGAATTTGATCTTGCTTATCAACAAAGTCTTCATACTGTCTATTTTTTTCTGCTTCTCGTACTCGTGTGCTAATTACTTGTTTTGCGCTTTGTGCAGCAATTCTGCCAAAATCAACTTGGGGCAATTCCTCAAAAATTTTATCTCCGATTTTTAATTCTTCATTTTTAGAATTAATTTTACTTGCATCGTTTAATGTAATTTCTCTGGATGTATCTTCAACGTTCTCAACAATATCTAAAACCTTTTGAATTTTAATATCACCACTTTCTCTATCAATTGTAACTTCAATATTATTGTCGTTTCCAAATTTAATCAAAGCAGCTTTTTGAATAGCGCTTTCCATAGAGCCAATAACAAGTTCTTTGTCTATTGATTTTTCATTCGCAACTGCCTCTACTATTCTTAAAAGTTCTAACTTGTCTAATCCTCTATTTAACATTTTAATGCTCCTAAAAAAAAATGGGCTGAAGCCCATTTCAATACTTATTGTTTTTTTACTATTTTAATGAAAATTATAGTTTTTTCAAGATTACAATTTAAATAAATCTGTCTTATCTGTTTTTTCCCAGGTAAATTCGCCCTTATTTGATGGTTTTCTTCCAAAATGGCCATAGGCTGAGGTAATTTCGTAGATTGGATTATTTAATTTTAACATTTCTCTAATTCCTCTTGGCGATAAATTGAAATTTTGATCAATTGTTTTTTTTACTGTTTCAACTTTATTTTCATCACCCTCTGCAAGTTTTATGAAAATTGACAGTGGTTTAGAAACACCTATAGCATAAGCTAATTGAATTAAGCACTTTTCAGAAATACCTGCGGCAACAATATTTTTAGCTAAATATCTTGCGGCATAAGCAGCTGATCTATCTACCTTCGTGGGATCTTTTCCAGAAAAAGCACCGCCGCCATGTGGTGCTGCTCCTCCATATGTATCGACTATTATTTTTCTACCTGTTAAACCAGTATCTCCGTCTGGACCACCAATTATAAATTGACCTGTAGGATTTATATAAATTTCTTGAGGATTCAAATCATTAATATATTTATCCGGTATACATTTATTGATATACGGTAAAATAAGTTCCTTGACTTTTTCTAAATTTAAATCTTTTGAATGTTGAGTGGAAATTACAACTGAAGAGACTTTTATCGGTTTGTTATCTTCATATAACATAGTTACTTGACTTTTAGAATCAGGTTCTATTCCCTTTAAAATTCCTTTTTTTCTGTCTTCTGCCATTGATCTTAAGATTTTATGCGAAAAATGAATTGGTGCTGGCATCAAATCTTCTGTTTCTTTGCACGCATAGCCAAACATAATTCCTTGGTCTCCCGCACCTTCATCTTTATTATCTTTTGAATCAACTCCCATTGCAATATCTGCAGATTGTTCGTGTAAATATGTTTCTATATCAGCTGTCTTCCAGCTAAATCCGTCTTGATCGTAGCCAATATCTTTTATACATTCTCGTACTTTATTTGTTATTTCTTCTTTTTCAATTTTTGGACCACGAATTTCCCCAGCTAAAATGACTTTGTTAGTAGTAGTTAACGTCTCACAAGCCACCCGGGAAAAAGGATCAACAGTTAAATATGAGTCCACAACCATATCTGAAATTCTATCACATACTTTATCTGGATGACCTTCGGAAACTGATTCGCTGGTAAATAAATATCTACTATTTTTCATTGGTTTTTATTCTAAATATTAAAAAGACTAGTAGATATGTAATTAAAAGAATAAAAAATATCAAATCATTTTTGTTTTTATACTCAGATTTAAGCACAGGAATATTCATTTCAATATTTCCTGCTTCAGTTGAGTTTAGTTTTTTGATAACTTCTCCTTTATTGTTAATAATAGCGCTAATTCCTTTGTTTGCAGATCTAACTAAAAAAGAGTTATTTTCAATAGATCTAAAAATTGCTTTAGCAAAATGCTGTTGTGGACCTATTGAGGCACCAAACCAGCCATCCTCAGAAATATTAACTATTAGATTGGTGTCATTATCTGCTTTTTGAGCGAGTTCTGGAAAAATAATTTCATAACAAATTAAAGGTAAAATACTTAAATTATCAATTTTAATATTTTTTTGCTTACGTCCCTTTGAAAAAGATTGTCGACCCTGCGTAATTTTTTTTAAACCAAGTTTATTTAGAAAAGTTTCAAAGGGTAAAAATTCTCCGAAGGGGACTAACTTTTTTTTATTATATTGATGTAGTATTTTAAAGTTATTATCAATAATTATTAAACTGTTAAAATTTTCATCTGTATTCTTATTTATGGTATTAATTCCAAATAAGATTAAATGCTTCTCGCTAAAGCTATTTTTAATTAAATGACTGAATTGTGAAATTTCATTAAAGCTATAACCGGTGAAAACACCCTCAGGCCATATAAACAATGTTGTCTTTACCGGGTCTGGATCACTGTACCTA
>Ga0209502_10001179_pt1 | contig 25280 bp, 26 predicted proteins | sample ArcticOcean_MG_C_10_FD_187442 | JGI IMG/M metagenome (GOLD analysis project Ga0209502, IMG submission 187442) | Marine microbial communities from western Arctic Ocean - ArcticOcean_MG_CB11_90 (SPAdes) (version 2) | ecosystem: Environmental > Aquatic > Marine > Oceanic | place: Arctic Ocean... | reverse complement strand
CATAGGTCATAGTCATTTCTGTGCCGGCCCATTGGGTCATAGCCACAGGAAATGAAATCAAGCATAAAGCATAGCCAACCATGGCAGGGTTAAAAGGGTTGCTACCTAAGCCACCATAAAGATGTTTAGCAAAAATAATGGAAAAAGAAACTGCGACTAAGGTTAGCCACCATGGACTAAATGGGGGCAGAGCTAAAGCCAGTAAAAAGCCAGTCACTAAAGCGCTGCCATCTGTAAGGTAAGGCATAATGGGTCTGCCTCGTAAATACAATATTAAGGCTTCAAAACCAAGTGCTAAGAAGCTTGCCCATACTAAGTTGATCAAGGTGCCATAGCCATAAAAGTAGCTTTGTGCAGCCAACCCCGGCAAGGTGGCCAATAATACCAAGGCCATTAAGCGTGAGGTTTGACTCAAACTATGGTGATGCGGCGAGGATAAATTAATTAAACCCATAGTTATTGTTCCTGCTCCGGTAATAGTGTGGAGGGAAGATTAGTTTGATGCTTTGCTAAAGCATTAGCGCTCGTTTTCTGACTCACTCTAGCGATGACTAATTGCGTTTCTACTTCTTGTGGATCTAGTGATGTGGCTAGAGCTTTTTCCAGCTTACGTACTAAAGCATTAGCCTTTGCTACATCGGTCAACAATGCTTTTTCTTTTTCTGGATCTAAACCAAGTTTAGCTTCGTAAGCCTGCAACTTACCCTGAGCATCAGCTGCCTTGATTGTGAGCTCATCTACAGTAGTTTGCAGGCCTTGAGCTAATTCATGATCTTTAGCTACGGCATTGGCTAGGGCTTTATTAGTTTTGTTTAGCTTAGTGCGTGTAATCGCAGCAGCAGTTTTAAGCTCTTTGTAGATTTGTTCATGAGTTTTTGGTGCTGAATCCACCTGTTTTTTGGGTTCTTGCTCTTGTTCTTGCTTTTTGGCATTCACTCTAGCAAGAGCAGCAGCTATAGGGTCTTGCTCACTGGGATTAGCCGCTCGTTTAGCCGCTTGTGCAGCAGCGGCTGCAGTGGCTCTGTTTTTACGTTTCTCTTCTTTGGCTAGTTTTTCATCAATTAAGCGCTGCTCTCTATTTTCAAAACGTACGCGAGATAATTCAGCGATGTGTGCTTCACTGGCTAGGTCTTTTAGCCTGCCTTTGGCAAAGCGGTAATATTGCACTAACGGGATCTGGCTAGGACAAACCCATGCACAGGCGCCGCACTCAATACAATCAGATAAATTGTGGTCTTGAGCTTTTTCAAACTCTTCAGCTTTGGCAAACCAAAATAGTTGTTGGGGCAAAAGCTGCGCTGGGCAGGCCACTTCACACAGACCACAACGTATACAAGAGTGGTGATCAGCAATGGGAGCAAGTTCTAGATCTTCAGCTGCTAAAAGGCAATTGCTGCTTTTTATCAGGGGTGTTTGAGTGTCTTGTATGGTGAAGCCCATCATAGGCCCACCCATTACCAAGCGCGAGGTTTTGCTCATATCAACCTGAGCAAAATCAAGCAGGTCGCCTGTTTGAGTACCTATAAGCACTTCATAGTTACCTGCGTTTTTTGCTGCTTTGCCTGTCACTGTAGTGATGCGAGTAATCAATGGCTGACCTAGCACCACTGCGTCATATATGGCCTTAACAGTGCCCACGTTTTGGCACACAATGCCTATATCTGCTGGAATTCCACCATGAGGAACTTGCAGGCCTGTAAGAATTTCTAGCAGTTGTTTTTCACCGCCAGAAGGGTATTTAGTAGGAATAACACACACTTCAATGGAAGCCTTGTTATTGGTATGTGAACTAAGGGCTTCATTTAGAGCAATGATTGCTTCAGGCTTATTGTCTTCAATGCCTATAAGGCATCGAGGCTGATCTAGTAACAGCTGTGCTATGCTAATGCCAGCAATTATTTGCTCAGCATACTCACGCATAAGCCTATCATCTGAAGTGATGTAAGGCTCACATTCAGCACCGTTAATCACTAGGGTGTCAATTTTCGCTTTAGACTGCAACTTAACAACACTAGGGAAACCAGCACCACCCATGCCTGTAACGCCAGCAGCTTGAATGATGTGTAATAAATCTTGTTTTGAAACTGTTTCAGGGTTGGAAACGGGGTGTAACTTAGTCCATTGATCCTTACCATCTGTGTTGATGACAATGCACTCACCAGTTAGGGCAGATTGGTGGGGCAAGGTGCGCTCTTCTATCGCATCAATAAAGCCTGAGCTTGGCGCATGGATGTTGGCGCTGATAAAACCTTGAGCACTAGCAATCAACTGGCCTTTTAAGACATATTCACCAGGGGCTACAATGGCTTTAGCTTGGTTACCTATATGTTGACTTAGCGGCAGTATTAACTGCTTTGGTAAAGGCATGGTATTAATAGGCAGTTGATTAGACTGATCTTTGTTTTGAATAGGGTGAACACCACCGTGAAAATCCCAAAGTTTAGTCATGGCTAGGCGCTCCATGGTTGTGGGGGGCAGTGCTAGTAGCAATGAGCTGTTTAGGCTGCTGCCAATGCCAGCTTAGTGGGGTGGTTTCAACAGGCAGCATATCAATACAATCCACGGGGCAAGGCTCTAAACACAAATCACAGCCGGTACATTCTGCCACAATGACTGTATGCATTTGCTTGGCTGCACCTAAAATAGCATCCACAGGGCAAGCTTGAATGCACTTAGTGCAGCCGATGCATTCATCTTCTCTGATATAAGCGATAGTACGTATGGCTTCGGTGCCATGCTCTGCATCTAGCGCAATAGCCTCTACACCTAAAAGGTCTGCAAGGGCTTTAATAGTAGTTTCTCCACCCGGCGGGCAGCGATTAATAGCTTCACCATCTGCAATAGCTTGCGCATAAGGTTTGCAGCCGGGGTGCCCACATTGACCACACTGGGTTTGTGGCAACAGGTTGTCAATTTGGTCAACGATAGGATCACCGTCCACCTTAAAGCGGATGGCAGCAAAACCTAAAATTGCACCAAAAACGATAGCAAGTAAAGCCAGTATGATGATGGCAAGGTAGAGTGTTTGCATTTAAATGGCCACCAAACCTGTAAAGCCCATAAACGCCAAAGACATAATGCCTGCGCTTATCATAGCGATGGCGGCACCTTTAAAGGGAGCAGGTACATCCGCTGCAGCAATGCGCTCACGCATAGCGGCAAATAACACCAGTACCAAAGAAAAACCAATAGCGGCACCAAAACCATACAAAATGGATTCTGTAAATCCGTTGGCCTTTTTGATATTCAAAAGAGCCACACCAAGCACTGCGCAGTTAGTGGTAATTAACGGAAGAAAAATACCCAAAACCTTATGTAATAGTGGACTGGTTTTGTGCACTACCATTTCAGTGAACTGCACTACAAACGCTATCACCAAAATAAAACTAATGGTTTGTAAAAACTCTAAGTTAAAAGGCACCAATAAATAGGTATAAGTAAGGTAGCTGCATAAGGATGCAAGCGTAAGCACAAAGGTGGTGGCTAAAGACATACCCATAGCAGTTTCTAGGCGAGAAGAAACACCCATAAATGGACATAAACCAAGGAACTGAACCAACACAAAATTATTCACTAACACAGTGCTAACTAGGATGAGTAAATAGTCTACCATTTCGTCTATAAATCCTTATAACCATAAACACAGCAACAGCCGATGAGAAAAGCTTGCGCTTGATAAAATTTGACCAAGTAAGTCGGATACAAGTGTAACTCAAAAAGCATCTTAAAACGCTATATGAGAGGCTTCAATTTAGAGGATTGTATATTCCATTTAATTATAAGTAAATGAGTTTTTATTATTTTATGTTATAAGTGTGGTGCGCTAGTATATTAGGATACAGCCCAAAAGTTCGCTTAGGAAGACATAATGTACGCCTACAACCAATTCGACCAAACCCTTGTTGATCAACGTGTGGAGCAATACCGTGATCAAACCCGGAGGTACTTGGCTGGAAAGATTCCAGAGGACGAATTTCGTATTCTACGCCTCATGAACGGGCTCTACATTCAACGCCATGCCCCCATGCTGCGTGTTGCTGTGCCTTATGGGCTGATGAAAAGTGAGCAACTACGTGCATTAGCTCAAATTTCTCGCACTTATGACAAGGGCTATGGCCACTTTACAACGCGCCAAAACATGCAGTTTAATTGGCCTACATTAGAGTCTGTGCCTGATATTTTAGCAGATTTAGCCAAAGTTCAAATGCATGCCATACAAACCAGTGGGGCTTGCATACGCAACACCACCACAGACCCCTTTGCAGGCGCAACAGCAGATGAAATAGAAGACACTCGTCCATGGTGTGAAATCATCCGTCAGTGGAGCACGCTGCACCCAGAGTTTGCCTATTTGCCTCGCAAGTTTAAAATTGCTGTATCGGGCTCAGACAGTGATCGTGCAGCCTCTCAGGTGCACGACATAGGCCTGCACTTATATCGCAATGACGCTGGTCAGATGGGCTTTGAAGTGATTGTAGGCGGAGGCCTTGGGCGCACACCAGTGATTGGTAAAACCGTACGTAAGTTTTTAGAGCCGCAAGAACTGCTGTCTTATTTAGATGCAGTGCTTAGGGTATATAACCTTAATGGCCGCCGTGATAATAAGTACAAGGCGCGTATCAAAATTTTAGTTAACGCTGTGGGCATTGAAGCCTTCACAAAAATGGTAGAAGAAGAATGGCAGTTTACCAAGGGTAAAGACTTACGCTTGCCACAGGCAGAAATAGAGCGAGTGAAGGGCTTTTTTAAAGCACCAGATTATTTGTCAGTAGAACATGCTCACAGCAGTCTAGAAACAGAATTTATAGCACATCCTGCCTTTGCCACTTGGCACAAACAAAATACCCGCGACCATAAGCAACCAGGCTATCGCATAGTAGTAGTCAGCCTGAAAAACCAATTACAAGCACCTGGTGACATAAGTCACCAGCAAATGGACGGTATTGCAGCCCTAGCAGATGAATTTAGTTTTGGTGAATTACGCTCAACCCATGATCAAAACTTAGTGTTAGCAGATATAGCGCAGCGAGATCTGTTTAACCTTTGGTTAAAACTAACCGACCTAGGCATGGGGCGCGCTAACATAGGCACGCTTACAGACATGATCAACTGCCCAGGGTTAGATTTTTGTAGTTTAGCTAATGCAGAAACCCTAATCTTGTCTCGTCAAATTAATGAAACCTTTGATGACATGAATTATCAGTATGACCTAGGAGAAATCCAGCTCAAAATATCGGGCTGTATCAACGCGTGTGGACATCACCACGTAGGTCACATTGGAATATTAGGCGTAGAGAAGGGAGGCAAGCAAGTGTATCAATTTACCTTAGGCGGCAGCGCTTCCAATGATGCAAGCCTAGGCAAAACACTAGGCCGCTCTATAGACCAAGATCAAGTGGTGGTGGTGATAGGGCAGATACTAGACGTATATGTGCAACAGCGTGAAACCGACGAAACTTTTTTACAAACAGTGCAGCGCATAGGCTTTGCACCATTTAAGGAGCGTGTTTATGGCACTCATCAAAGATCAGCAGCTTAGCCTTAGCCATGTTGCCACACCAGATCTTAGGTTTGCCGATTGGCTTGATGATGATCTAATCAAAGGTGAATCAGTGTTAACTAATGGCGCAGATGATTTAACCTGCTTGTTAGCCAATGCCAGTAAGCTTGATATGATCGCCATTGAATTTGAAACCTTCGCCGATGGCCGAGGTTTCAGTATGGCACGTCTATTACGCCGAGAAGGCTACCAAGGTGAGATTCGTGCAGTAGGCGATGTAGCTATGGACCGTATTGAATTTATGCACCGCGTAGGCTTTAATGCCTTTGAGCTGCGTGATGATCAAAATGTAAATGAAGCGCTTACTAAACTGAGTGAAATGAGCGTGCACTTTCAACCTAGTGCAGATGGCAAAGGCCCGGCATACATGGCGTAATTGTTTTTTACAAAACTAAGCCCTTAATGTTATTACTGGCTTAAAAAACAGGTAATATGCAGCCCTAACTGACTTTCTGTTTTAATGGGTGCTAGCATGACGTTGGAATTTTCTTTAGCCTATTTTGTGGCTGTATTTATATTCTCTATTACCCCAGGCCCTGGGGTGTTTGCATTGATCGCCCATGCGTTAAAGGAAGGCGGGCACAGCTGTTGGGGCTTAGCGCTAGGCATGACCATGAGCGACATCGCCTATTTATTGCTGGTTATTTGGGGGCTGGCTTACATTGCTAACGAGTATCAAGTGATCTTCACGATGATTCGCTGGTGTGGTGCGGCTTATTTGTTCTATTTAGCTTGGCGGGTTTGGCATGCGCCTATTGTTGTTAACGCGCTTGATCAAGTATCTACCCCAGCTACAGCCAATAAAGCGGCAGGTTTTTTGTTGGGGTATGCACAAGGCATGTTGATCTCGGCCACTAACCCAAAGGTGATGTTGTTCTACATTGCGTTTTTGCCCACGTTTGTAGATTTAACCTTGCTCACCACTCAAGGTGCGGTGGTTGTGGTGGGGCTTAATTTCTTTGCTTTAATGCTGGGGCTAATGTTAATCGCATTAAGCGCCAGTAAAGCCCGCAAATTATTTACCCAGCATCAAGCGGTGAAGCGCTTAAACCGAATCACCGCAGGCTTAATGGCTACGGCAGGGCTTTTGGTTTTAACTCGCTGATTGCTCCAAACCTGTATATAAATATTCATAAAGGCGATTAGTGGCGTCACTTTGGTTGCCACGGTCATGCTTAAATACCAGTTTCACAAAGCCTAATTGTGGGCTATCTTCTAGCTGTAAGTGGCTATGAAGGCCCGCAGGCACGGTGCTGCGAGCTAATGCGCTAATGCCCAAACCTGCTTCTATAGCGGCCTGAATGCCCAGCAAGCTAGATGAGCTATAAGCAATGCGCCAAGCGATGCCTGCAGCATTGAGCTTGCTAATGATCTGTTGTCGGTATCGGCAGCCTGTGGGGTATACCACCAAAGGTATGGGTTGATTGGTAGACCAGTTGAAGTGGCCGTTAGTCACCCATACTATGGTTTCATGAAATTCATCATCTGAATTCACTTGTAGGGTTTTTTCTAAGCTTGCCGTAGCTAACACCAGATCATAATTGCCTTTTTGAAAATCATTCAATAGTGTCACGCTTAAGTCGCAATTAACCTCTAACGCCACTTCTGGATGCGCTTGTCCAAATTGGCTAAGCAAGCGGGGCAAAAATGACACTTCAAAGTCATTAGGGATGCCAAGCCTTACTTGACCAGAGATGCGGCTTTTAGCTAAGCGCGTTACAGCGCTGTCATTAATGTCTAGCATGCGCCTAGCAAAACCTAGCAACACTTCGCCTTCTTCGGTCACTTGCAGGCCGTTATTTCTTTCAAACACCGTAATATCAAGCAGCTCTTCCAAGCGTTTTACTTGCAAGCTAATAGCAGGTTGAGAGCGCCCAAGCGATGCACCAGCAAGGGTGAAACCACCTAAATCCACAATGGTGGTAAAGGTGCGTAATAGTTCGGTAGGGATATTTTTCATGAGTTGATTATATGGTTACGGGGGTATAAATCAATTACTGTTTTGCTGTGGGGTGTTTCTTTAAGGGTAAGTGGTACATAATGCGAGCATAAATAAGAGTGAGCTTTAGTCATGGCATTAAACATTAAAAACTTACCTCCCTTAAATGCATTAGTGGCTTTTGATGCGGCAGCCACAAGCGTAAGCTTCACTCAAGCGGCGGCTAAATTGTTTGTGACCCAAGGCGCCATTAGTCGCCAAATACGCGGCCTAGAAGAAAACCTAGGCATCGTGTTGTTTGATCGTAGCCAACGCAAGGTGCGCTTAACCCCCCAAGGCAGTGAATACCACAGGCATATCAGTGATGCGCTTGACCAAATTGCCAAGGTCACCTTTGCTATAAAAAACCCTATGCAAGAGACACAAATCACCATAGCGGCAAGCCATGCGGTGGCATCTTTGTGGCTTATGCCACGCATTGCAGAATATTCCAAGGCTTACCCAGACACAGATATACGCCTGCTAGTTACCGATAACGTGCTGGAAGTAGATGCTGGTGATTTTGATTGCAGTATAGGCTTTAGCCCCAAGGCACCTAGCGCTTATCAGGTAGATCGCTTGTTTTCAGAGCGTGTATTTGTGGTTTCTAGTCCAGAGTTTTTAGCCCAACACCAAGCTTTGTCTTCACAAGAGTTACTTGCCACAAGGCAGTTGGTGTTAGATAACCCAACAGTGGGCTGGTTTAACTGGTCGGATTGGTTTGAAGGCTTGGGTATGGCAAAAGTAGTGCCCCAGCACAAGGTCACCTTTAGTCATTACAACATGTTGGTGCAAGCGGCTTTGCAAGGCCAAGGTGTGGCGCTGGCGTGGGACCACTTGCTTACAGATTACCTAGCCATAGGCAGCTTGGTGAAGGTATTTGAGGATACCCTAGAGACTGATGCAGGTTTTTATTTGATGACGTCTTTAGTGGGTAGTGGCAAGCCTGCCTTGGATGAATTTCGCCAATGGCTAATCAAACTTCCTGAGCATTAACCTTCACTTTACCATGAGCTAGGCTCATGGGTTTGGTGATAAATTATCGTTTGTTCATATCACTGCTTTGAGGCATTGTGAGGCATATTTTGCCCTACGTTATTTTAAGGATTCTCCTCATGCCATCTATGAGCCTGTTTGACCGTATACCACTTGTTAGCCTAGAAAATGCCACCTTACCCATTGAAAAAGCCAGCGGTTTACCTAACGCTTTATATAATGATCCAGACGTATTCGCTTTAGAGCGTGATCATTTGTTAGGTAGAACATGGGCTGGTGTGGGTTTTAAAGGAGATTTGCCGCAGCTAGGCTACGTTAAGCCTATTACATTTATGGGGCTGCCCTTGGTTATTATTCGCGATCGTGACGACACGGTGCGTGTATTTCACAATGTGTGTAGCCACCGAGGCATGGTGTTGATCAATGAAGAAGGGCCAGTACAGGGAAGCATTCGTTGCCCTTATCATTCATGGACTTATGATTTAACAGGCCAACTTAAAGGCACGCCACATATAGGTGGGGTGGGTGTGCATAAAGTAGACAGCCTAGTATGCGAAAAACATGGCATGAAAGAAGTGGCAAGTGCCGTGTGGTTTGACATTGTATTTATAAACTTAGATGGCAAGGCAAACCCATTTGAGCAATTTATTGCGCCCATAGTAGAGCGTTGGCAGCCTTTTATGGGTGACACTGGTTATACCCGTATGCGCAGAGAAGCATCCAGTGATGGACAAGCCCAAGGTGTGTTTACCTTAAATGTGGCATGTAATTGGAAGTTAGCAGTAGAGAACTACTGTGAAAGCTATCATTTACCATGGATACACCCTAATCTGAATGTATATTCACGCATTCAAGACCATTATCACATTATGTTTGGTAATGATTTTGCAGGCCAAGGCACCATGGTGTATAACTTGGCAGATTCAGCAGGCACACGTTTACCTGTGTTTCCAGAGTGGCAACAAGAGCGCATGAAAGAGGCAGAGTATATTACTGTGTTTCCAAATGTACTTTTGGGCATTCAGGCAGACCATACCTTTGCTATAGTGCTGGAGCCTGTGCAAAATGATCAAACTGTAGAACACTTGCGATTGATGTATGTGGGTGATGAAGCCATAGCCCCTGCATATAAAGGCTGCAGGGACGCAACGCTTGCAGCTTGGAAAGAAGTTTTTGGAGAAGATGTGATGGTAGTGGAAGGCATGCAACGCGGCAGAGCCTCGCCTGGTTTTAGTGGTGGCAAATTTTCACCTGTGTTGGATAATCCTACTCATTTCTTTCACAAATGGGCGGCTAATCGCCTCATAAAAAGCACACAAAATAACGGAGTTTAAAGCCATGAATTTGCTTCAACAAGATTTGCCCCATAGCAATAATTTTATTAATGGCAAATGGGTAGATAGCCAAGAGTGTATTAATATAGAAAACCCAGCTACTGGCGAACTTATAGGCACCATCGCTCGTGCGACGCCCGCCCATGTAGATCAAGCAGTCAGTGCAGCACGTGAATGCCACAATCAGCGTCGTATAGCAGGCATGGCGCCTTATGAGCGTATGCAATTACTCCATGCCATTGCAGGTGAGATTAGGGCTTTAGCCACACGTGGCGGTATGCTTTTGTGTTTAGAAAATGGCAAGCCATTAAGCGCTGCGCAGTGGGAATTTGAAGAAGCTGCGCGCTATTTTGAATATTATGCAGGCATGGCTGATAAGATTGAAGGGAAGTCTATTCCCCTAGGTGATGGACTGGTAGATTTCACCGAATACGAGCCTTTTGGTGTGTCTGCACAAGTTATTCCATGGAATTTCCCTGTGTCTTTAGTGGCTAGATCTTTGGCTCCTGCTTTGGCTGCGGGTAATAGTGTGGTGATCAAGTCGCCTGAGTTAACACCACTAGCAGTGGCCTTGTTAGGTGAGGCCATGGTTAAAGCTAATGTACCAAATGGAGCTGTAAATATTTTATGTGGCTATGGCCATGACACCGGTGCTGCACTTGTAGCCCATAGTGATATCGACCAAATTGTATTTACAGGATCTGTGGCAACGGGCCAAGCCATTATGCAAGCGGCAGTAGAGCATGTAGTGCCTTGTGTGATGGAGCTTGGTGGTAAGTCTGCAGGTGTAGTGTTTGCAGATGCTGACCTAGACCAAGTGATCAACAGTGCAGATGTGGGTAACCTTTTTAATGCAGGGCAGGTGTGCTCTGCCATGTCTCGACTTATCGTGCATGAGAGCGTGTATGAACAAGTGAAGCAGCGTTTGGTAGAGCGGTTTTCTGCTAAACAGGTAGGTGCAGGCTTAGAAGAAGCAGATGTTACCCCGATACTCACCAAAACTCAGCTAGATAAGATTGCCACCATGTGTGCGCGCTCTCAAGAGCAAGGTGCACACTGTGTGTTAGGTGGCACGCCATTGGATAAAGTAGGCTATTTTATGCCACCCACTATTATAGAAGCTGATGTTCAGGCAGACATAGCCCAGCAAGAAGTATTTGGGCCGGTGCTTGTGCTAATGAAATTTAACACCCCTAAAGAAGCATACGACATGGCTAACGGCACCGAGTTTGGTTTGGTGGCTGGCGTATTCACAAAAGACTTAAGCTTAGCGCTGCAGGCAAGTAGGCAGCTGGTGGCGGGGCAGGTGTTTGTGAACGAGTGGTTTGCTGGTGGCATAAGCACACCTTTTGGCGGCGTAGGAAAATCTGGTTTTGGACGTGAAAAAGGTCAAGAAGCTTTGTATAATTACGTGCGTACTAAAAATATTGCCATTCGTTTAACACCCTAGTAACCGTTAACTCATTGAGAATCAAACATGTCTTCTTCTGACCAGTGTGCGCCATATAAAAAATGGCTGTGTATTATTTGTGGCTTTATTTATGACGAAGCGATCGGCTGGCCACATGATGGCATAGAGCCAGGCACTCGCTGGGATGACGTGCCAAGTGATTGGCTATGCCCTGATTGTTTAGTGGGTAAAGAAGACTTTGAAATGATTGAAATGCCTGCAGCGCCTGTGCTTTCTGGCGCTAATACCACGGCAGCCGCTGCAGTGTTATCTGCTACACAAAAGCCCCAAGGCGCTATAGTTATTGTAGGCTCAGGCTATGCCGGCTACAACCTAGCAGAAGCGATGCGCAAGCTAGATAGCCAAGCAGAAATAGTAGTGCTCACTCAAGATGATGGTAAACACTACTCCAAGCCAGCATTGTCTACAGGCTTAAACATGCAACAAAGCGCCAAAGATTTAGTGGTAGAGCTGCCACTAGACCGGGCCAATAGATTAAATGTTCGTATCATTACCCACTGTGTGGTGGAGCGTATAGACACCCAAGCCAAAACTTTAATCACCAACATAGGCAAGCAACCTTTTGGCCAGCTTGTATTAGCCCAAGGTGCCCATGCGATTAAGATTCCATTTGCAGGTGATGCCAGCAATGACGTGATCAGCGTGAATGACTTGCAAGACTACAGCAAATATAGAGACCTGCTAGAAGGTAAAGAGCGAGTATTACTTATTGGTAACGGCTTAATAGGCTGCGAATTTGCTAATGACCTAGCTTCAGTGGGCAAAAAAGTAAACCTAGTGGGACTTACCTCTTGGCCTATGGATCGTTTGTTGCCAAAAGAAGTAGGCACAAAGTTACAAACATCATTGGCAGATATTGGCGTGAAATGGTGGTTAGATAACACTGTGGCATCTATTAATTACACCAATCCATCAAACTCAAGCATGGGTTATACAGTAGTGCTAAAAAGTGGCGATACGCTTGAAGTAGACGTGATAGTGTCTGCCGTAGGCTTACAAGCTCGCACACAGCTTGCCATGAATGCAGGCATTACTTGCGGCGTGGGCATTAAAACAGACTCACGCTTAATGACTAATGTACCCCATATTTATGCCCTGGGTGATTGTGTAGAGTTTAATGGCCAGCTACAGCCCTACATTGCCCCAATATATTGGGGTATTCAAGCCTTGTCTAAAACGCTAACTGGCACTTCCACCGAGGTAAGCTATCCTCAAATGACTGTAGTGGTTAAAACGCCAGTGTGCCCAATTACCTTATTGCCACCCACCTATGGGCAACAAGGCCAATGGCACGTAGAGCCAGGTGAGAAGGGCATAATTGCACGATTTAACGACAGTGATGGCACGCTGTGCGGCTTTGTATTACAAGGTGATGCGGTCGATCAACGTCAGCACCTACTAGAGCAGATGATAAGCAACTAATACAGCGTTATTCTGTTATTATGGGCGCCTCAGCTTAGGCTGGCTTAGTAAAGGCATTGTGCTAGCTTTAGCACTGCCTTCTTTGTCCCCCAATTAATACACGAGAAAGACCTTGTCACAAGATTCGCAATACGATTTCGCCACCTTAGGCCTAAATTCAGCCCTTATAGATAACCTAGCAAGCCTAGGTTATAAAGAAATGACACCTATTCAGGCCCAAGGCCTACCACCTATCCTAGCCAATAAAGATGTGATTGCTAAGGCAAAAACAGGCTCTGGAAAAACGGCTACCTTTGCACTTGGCCTACTTAATAAACTCAACGTAAAACGCTTTCGTGTACAAACCTTGGTGTTGTGCCCTACGCGTGAGCTAGCAGATCAGGTGTCTGTAGAAATCCGCAAACTAGCCCGTGGCATCCATAATATTAAAGTGCTTACATTGTGTGGTGGCATGTCTTTTGGGCCGCAAGTAGGCTCATTAGAGCATGGTGCGCATATCATTGTAGGCACCCCAGGGCGCGTGGAAGAACACCTACGCAAAGCAAATCTTAATCTAGATAACCTCACTACCTTAGTGCTTGATGAAGCCGATAGAATGCTAGACATGGGTTTTCAAGAAGCCTTAGACAATATTATCAGCTACATGCCCACACAGCGCCAAACCATGCTGTTTAGCGCCACATACCCATCTAAAATTGAAAACATTGCTAAGCGCATCATGCAATCGCCAGTGACTGTAGAAGTGCAAGACAGCCACAGCAAACAAAGCATCGTGCAAACCCTGTATCAGGTAGAAAGTGATGAATCACGCATAGAAGCAGTGCAGCTTTTATTACAAGCTCACCAGCCTGAAACTACGCTCATCTTTTGTAATACCAAAATAGAAACAGATCAAGTGGCTAATGCACTGCGTGCTGCAGGCTATGAAGCTTTGGCGCTACATGGTGATTTAGAGCAAAAGCAGCGTGACCAAACTTTGGTGCGTTTTTCTAACCGTAGTGCTTCTGTACTGGTGGCCACAGATGTGGCGGCTCGTGGCCTAGACATTGAAGCGCTCGATTTGGTGATCAACTACCAAGTAGCGCGTGAGCTAGAAGTGCACACCCATCGCATAGGTCGCACAGGCCGTGCAGGGGCTCAAGGCCTAGCATGCACTTTGCATACACAAAAAGAAAATCACAAAATTGGTTTACTTGAAGATTACCTAAAGCAAAAGCTTGATCGTGACGACTTACCGCCTATTAAACTTTTGCGTCAGCCTCCATTTTCACCTGCTATGGTAACCATACAAATAGGTGGTGGTAAAAAGCAAAAAGTAAGGGCTGGTGATATTGTAGGCGCGTTAACAGGTGCTGATGGTATACCAGGAACAGAAATCGGCCGCATACAAGTGGGCGATCAATGGGCCTATGTGGCGGTCACCCAAGCTTATGGTAATACAGCATTTAATAAGCTAAGCGAAGGCAAACTTAAAGGCCGTAACTTTAAAGTAAGACGTTTAAGAGGTTAGTATGAGTTTAAATTTGTTATTACGTATCAACAGCGCCTCGTGTTTGCTGTTTGGTTTGGTGATGCTGCTAAAAACCGATGCTGTAAACCTTTTAATAGGCACTGAAAAAACCATGCTGATGCATTCCATAGGCATTATTTTAGTGTGTAACGGCGTATTGCTCCTTGTGGCGTCATTGCGTAAGCAGATTCAAGCCCATGAAGTCATGTTCTTTGTATTAGGTGATTATGGCTGGACTATCTTAACTGTTGCGCTAATCAGCGCAGAAGCGGTGATTATAGACCCCGTGGGTATCAGAGTGACATTTGTCATTGCCCTATTCACTGCGATGATGGGTGCGTTGCAATTTAAACATTACAAAATTCTTAAAGGCAGTATATAACATGTCCGAATTACCTCATTGCCCAAAGTGTAGCTCACCTTACACCTACGAAGATGCCAGTCAGTATGTTTGTCCAGAGTGCGCCCATGAGTGGTCTATAGATGGCACAGGCGATGACGAAGACAACAAAGTAATACGCGATAGCAACGGCAATATTTTGCAAGACGGTGATACTGTCACCGTGATCAAAGACCTTAAAGTAAAAGGCTCTTCGTTGGTGGTGAAAGTAGGCACAAAAGTGAAGGGCATACGCCTTGTGGATGGCGATCATGACATTGATTGCAAAATTCCAGGTGTGGGCGCTATGAAACTTAAATCAAAGTTTGTTAAAAAATAGTAAGCCCAGCACTTAATTTATAGCGCAGGTATTATGTAAGCATGTGCCAGCGGGCCTAAGTCTTGCTCAAGTGCGGGTATATTCTCTACGGGTATCAAAAGCGCTAGAGTGAGGCTATCTCCGTAGTCTCTTTGTTGAATCACAGCATCATGCCTTTGGCACAAATGCTCTATACGCCCCATCAAATCATAAGGGCAGGCCAAGCTAATGTGCTTTAGTTGGCGCTTTGTTTGCCTAGGGCAGGCCTCCACGACCAGTTTTACCGCATCTGTATATGCTTTTACTAGGCCACCTGTGCCAAGTTTTGTGCCACCAAAATACCGGCACACCACCACACTCACTTCCCCTATACCACAATGGCTAAGCACTTGAAGCATAGGCTTACCTGCCGTGCCAGATGGCTCTCCAGCGTCACTTAAGCCCCAAAAGGTGCTGTTATCCGGTGCGTCAGCCACTACCGCCCAGCAATGGTGGCTTGCGTCTGGGTATTTTTTACGCATATCGTTTAGGTGAATATCGCATTCACCACGGCCTATGGTGTGACGTAAATTAGCAATAAAGTGACTGTTTTTTACTGAAAGGGTTAGCTCTAGGTCTTCACCTTGTAAGTTTGGAATTTGGTAGGTAATGGGCTACTCACGCTTTTGGACAAATGTCGTTACTAGGGTTATGGTTTTGATGTGCCAATATACTATAAATAGCGACGGCAGGGAGGTTGAGTGTGGTAGGTTTTTAAGCAACTAATAATGAAACAGTTTGTATTAGCGATATATCAGGCCTTGTTGTGTTTTACGTTTACCCGATGACGGGGCGTCCAGACACACCTCTGCCAACAGACTGGGATGAGATTCCAGGAGCAAGAGGCTGCACGCCGCAATCTTGTAGCTTTCGAGACCATTATTCACAGCTGCAAAAATATAATGCTAGTGTGTATGGCATGAGTGTTCAGTCTTTTAAGTATCAGTGCGAAGCAAAACAACGATTGCATCTCCCGTTTGAATTGCTAAGTGATTTGAACCTTGAGCTTAAACAGGCGTTGCAGTTGCCCACTTTTGAGACGGCGGGGATGGAGCTTTACAAACGCATAACCTTGATCGTTTCTGATGGGGTTATCGTTAAAGTTTTTTATCCAGTGTTTCCACCAAGCAATAATGCTGATGACGTATTGAAATGGTTGCAATCAAACGCCTAAAAACTATTTTCAGGCTCACTTTTAGATACTCAATTAGGCCATTTAAAGTAAATGTCAGCGCTGCTATTTAATTACAATCAATAGATCATTGTATTCTAGCGACACACCACCCCAAGCAGGTACAATGGCCCCACATATCACCCACATGCACTTGTTTAAATGACTCAACAAAAAGGTTTTGATGGTGTCCTAAGGTTATACGGCACGCACAGCTACGAAGCGATAACAAAGGCGCATATTTGCGTAGTTGGCATAGGGGGTGTGGGCACTTGGGTGGCAGAAGCTTTAGCGCGTTCTGGCGTAGGGCAGATCACGCTAATAGACATGGATGATGTAGCCGAGTCCAATATAAATCGTCAATTAGTCGCATTGTTATCTACTGTTGATCAAGCCAAAATAGACGTCATGGCACAGCGTATTAAAGATATAAACCCCCATTGTAAAGTTAACTTAATAGAAGAGTTTGTGGGTGAAAATAATTTAGAAGCATGTTTAAACCAAGGTTATGATTACGTGATAGACGCGTGTGACTCTATTAAGGCTAAAGCTATGATGGTGTCTTGGTGTAAATTGCGCAGGGTGCCCATTATTACTATTGGTGGAGCAGGTGGTCAGCGTGACCCAAGTAAAGTAAAAATTGTAGATTTAGCCATGACGCGGGTAGACCCACTGGCTGCCAAATTACGTTCTGTGCTGCGCAGCCAGTATGGGTTTAGTAAAAACCTTAAAAGCAGGTTTCGTATAGAGTGTGTGTGTTCTACAGAGCAGCTGTATTACCCACAGCCAGATGGCAGTGTGGGCTGGGCTAAAAGTGCCAATGTAGCAGGTGCAAAGATGGACTGTAGTCGTGGGTTTGGCGCGGTAAGCTTTGTTACAGGCACTTTTGCATTCATTGCTGTTGGCCGAGTGTTGGATAAAATAGTAGCTAAGCATCTTAGACTCCAGTTAGACTCAAGTAAGGCTCCGTAGGCTACAAAAGAAATAAAAGGATTTATCATGGCGTTAAGTAATATTCATGCAGGTCAAATTGCAGGCATTATCAACACTGGTTTTACCGAGTATCGGGTGCAGTTTGAACACATTTCATCCGGTGCTAAACGCCGCTTTGAAAAAGCCCTTTGGCAAGACGTGCAAGCCAGCGGCATGCAACGCATTGACCTGTATGGACAGATGGTTGCGTTGGTGAACACACAGCTTGATGAATTTAGACTCGCTCAAAAAATTAAGCCCGAAAAAGCATCAGACTGGGAGCTTGTTAAAGCTCAGTTTGAGTTACTAATGCCACAGCGCACAGATCCTGAGCTTGCCGAAACCTTTTTTAATTCTATTTTTTGCCGAGCTTTTAGACACAGCTCCCTACGTGAACAACGTATGTTTTTATTTAGCTCTTCAGCGGCTGCACCTAAAGAGTTAGCTCAGGATATGTATAAAGAATATAACACCAGTAAGGGTGTTGTGGGCATGGTAAGCGATATATTAGATGACTATGCCTTTGACGTGCCCTATGCCAATAAACGCTTAGACGTGATTAACCTAGTGGGTATTATCAAAGAAAACACAGATTTTCGTATGGCCATGACAGACCAAACACGGGTACAAATATTAAAATCTGTATTTTATCGAAATAAAGGCGCTTATTTGGTAGGCCAGCTAGTTAATCCTTCTCACAGCCAGCCCTTTGTAATTCCCTTGTTAAATGATGAAAAACAAGGCATTTATACGGATACTTTAATCACAGATTCTGATGATGTAAGTATTATCTTCAGTTTTACACGTTCTTATTTTATGGTGGAAGCGCCAGTGCCTGCAGAGTTTGTAGGCTTTTTGCAGCACATTTTGCCGGCTAAGCCATTGGCTGAAATTTACACTAATATTGGGTTTTTCAAGCATGGTAAATCTGTATTTATGCGTGATTACCTGCAGCATATGGACAACTCCACAGACCAGTTTATTATTGCTCCAGGCATCAAAGGCATGGTGATGACGGTGTTCACTTTGCCATCACTGGACATTGTATTTAAGATTATTAAAGATAAATTTGCCCCGCCTAAAGCCATGACAAAAGCGGTGGTAAAAGAGAAGTATCACTTGGTAAAAGTGCATGACCGAGTAGGGCGTATGGCTGACACCCAAGAGTTTAAACACTTTGCGTTTGATAAAGGTCGTTTTTCACAAGAACTCATTGATGAGCTTTTGACAGTGGCACCTAGCATGATAAAAATGGTGGGCAATTATGTAGTGATAGAGCAGCTGTACGTAGAGCGCCGCATGACTCCGCTTAATATCTATATAGACACCGCCAGTGATGCACAGCTGTATGATGTGATCGATGAATATGGCAATGCTATAAAACAGCTTGCAGCTGCTAATATATTTCCAGGTGACATGTTGTTTAAAAACTTTGGTGTGACAAGACACGGTCGTGTGGTGTTTTATGACTACGATGAAATTTGTTATTTAACCGAATGTAATTTTAGAAAAATACCAGAAGCCATGTATCCAGAGCAAGAGCTTGCTAGTGAGCCTTGGTATTCTGTAGGGCCTTATGATGTGTTTCCTGAAGAGTTTCATGTGTTTTTGGCAGGAAGGCCTAGAATTGCCAAAACATTTCGCCAAATTCATAGCGATATTTTTGATGCAGACTATTGGAAATCACTGCAGGCCGATATAGTAGATGGACAAGTAAAGGACGTATTTCCTTATCGTCGTAAGAAACGTTTTTTGTCTGCTTAGTTTTTCTCAGCTGCTTGTCTTAGAGCCACTTGGGCAAGACTTTTAAGCTTGTCATCTTTGCTCATTATCATCCAGTTGCGCACCTCATCTTGGCTGCGATAACAACCTTTGCACACTAGTTCATCTTTTTTAAACTGACATACTTTCACACAAGGCGAGGGGATAGTATGATCGATGTTTCTAACAGGGCGTGCTCTGCGGCGCATAACATTTTTTCTCACTAATATTCAGGCTCTATTATGGCCCGAGTTAGGCGCACAGGAAAGACCTGTGTGTTAGAATATATCCTCTTTTTAGGGTTTAGGAACATTCTTCATGTTAGGTAGAATTGGATTTGTCTGGGGTGCTATTGGTGTCATCTGTTTACTGATGTTTTCCGCCTTACGCCTATCTAAGATTGCTTTAGAGTTTTTACTTTATCCCACCCATATATGGCACTGGCTGATTTTAGTGCTGTGGGTAGCATTTATGGCTTACTCAGAGGGCTATAAAGGTTTTCAGCGAACATTTTCTCCACGTGTAGCTGCTCGTTTATTGTGGCTAAAAAACAATCCTAAAATGTGGTTAGTCATTTTTGCACCCTTATTTGCCATGGGGTTTATCTACGCATCTAAAAAACGCACTATTATCTCTTACACTATATTAGTAATGGTGCTGGCCTTTGTAGCTATTGCCATAAACTTACCTCAGCCTTGGCGACCACTTGTGGACGCCGGTGTAGTGGTAGGGCTGTTGTGGGGCACAACTGCCACATGGTGGTTTATATTGGCTGCTCTGCGCACTGATATCAGCACAGTAAACCCAGACCTACCAAAATCGGCTAATCAACATTCATAGAACATGTTATAGGAACTACCATGCGCGCTATTTTTTGGATGCTAGGCTCCATTGCATCATTTTGTTTAATGGCGGTAGCTGCTCGTGAGTTAGATGGCCATATTGATAAGTTTGAATTGCTCGCCATACGCAGCACGGTGGGAATCATACTTTTAGTGATTATTATGAATGTTATTAAGCGCCCTACGCTTATGTACACCAAACGCATGAACACTCATTTATTGCGTAATGTTTTTCACTTTATAGGGCAGTTTAGCTGGCTGGTAGGTATTGGTTTATTACCCCTTGCCCAAGTTTTTGCCATAGAATTTACAGTGCCTTTGTGGGTGTTAATTATGGCTTCACTGTTTCTTGGTGAAGCGATTACTAAGCGTAAAGTCTTGGCTGTGGCATTAGGTCTAGCAGGTGTGGCGGTGATTTTGAAGCCGGGTATGCAAATGTTAAACACTGGCGCTATAGTGATGCTTATTGCCGCCTTGTGCTTTGCTGTGACCTTCATTGTAAGTAAATCACTTCTCACTACAGAGCACCCACTGACTGTTGTATTTTACATGACTCTTATACAATTGCCTTTAAGTGCTTTGATGGCAGGTGCCGATTGGACGATGCCACAGCCATGGATGTGGCCCTGGGTAATAGCTGTAGCTCTCACAGGATTGTCTGCCCATTATTGCTTGGCTAAGTCTTTCCAGCTGGCTGATGTGAGTGTAGTGATTAGTGTGGATTTTTTACGTTTGCCGATCATAGGCGTAATAGGCATGTGGCTTTATAATGAGCCTTTAGAAGTGACTGTGATCTTTGGTGGTGTGCTTATGCTTTTAGCCAACTTAGCTAACCAGTGGCGTATCAAGCCGCCTAACTCTCTATAAAACTTCTCCAAGTTTAAGTTAGCTATTTGTAATCTTGTCGTTTTTATACTGCACAGTAAATGGCTTTTTCACGTTGCTCATCGCATTCACTTGTTCTTTACGCTGATTTGGTTCCAAGTTGGGCATTATTATAGCTTCCAACCAAGCGAAGGGAAGTAGACTTCGCTTTTTTCCTAAAAAATTCATATTTTTTCAAAATTTATCAGCACAATTCATTCATATAAAGACGTCAATCTGAGCTGGTTATTTTATCGGATCATGTGGGTTTTGGCGTTGTTTTTTTATAATTAGTTCATTTCAAAAATGTAAAATTAATTATTATTTAATCTTAGTAGATATAAAATTAGTTATATTTATTTTAAAAAATGTGTTGATATTTTTTAATTATTATAAAAATATTAACTTGTTACTGTTAAATATTATCCTTATATCATTTTAAATATTTATTTAATTTTTATCTTGTAATGATAGTTAATTATGATATTTTAAATGTAATGTTTAGTTGAATGAAAATGTTAAATATCAAGTAGAAATGAATGAAAATAAAGCGATGGGTTAATGCATCAAATGTGTCGGCTTAGGTGACTGTTATTAAACGCACCAGCGCTAGGCAAGGCGATGTGTACATTTCTAAGTTTTTATTTTAGTACGCACTTATTATATTTAATACCGTTAGCAGGGTGATCTATAGATGTGTGGTTAACGTTAGTTAATATAAAAAAGCAGTGCATATATGATAAAAAAATCTAAATAATATAATTGAATACAGTGCAATAGATTCCATCAAAGGTAGTCTTTTGTGCCTAGAGTTAGTAATTCCTATCCACAATAATGAGAAGCTTAATTAATACTTTTTATTATTGAGACTAATTTAATTAATGAAAATTGCTTATGACGCTTATTAAATATATCAGGCACTTTGGACTAATAAAGAAATCAATTAGTTTGATCCTATTTTTGGCACATATAGCTCATGCTGATTCGGAACATATGACTCATGCTGATTTTGGACAAACTGATTCTTCAATTATAAGTCAGATTGAAAAACATGACATAGCTGAAGATCAATATCACAAGGCCTTAATCATTAAACAAGGTGCTTCGTTGCGGGACGTCATTAGTATGATTGCAAGGCTGCAAAATAGAGAAAACGTTTATTATGACTTGGACAATGTTCAATACACTTATAAGTCAGATCGGGACCAGATTTATTCGATTGACAGCTTAATAAGTATTAACAATGTTCTGAATACACATTACCAATTAAATGAGACGAACAAAGTCTATTTACATGAAAAAAATTCAACACTAATCGTCACAAATAAAACCTACAAAGGGCAGTTGCATGCTTTTGAGGTTCAAGAGTCAAATTTGTTCGACAATATTGTTCGTTTAGCCACTTATTATGGTTGGAAAGTGGATGGGTGGCCTTTTTCATATCATTATTTGATTGAAACACAGCACCCAATCGTTATTGATTCTCTAGAAAGTGGTTTGCGTAAACTACTGTCAAACTTTCCGATCCAAGCCCAAATAATGCATAACACGCGCAATATTAATCTTGTGCCACGCTTATACTCGCTAAGTTCAGAATTAAAAAACAATGAATAAAATTTACTCCATTATAGGTCTGATCATGCTTAGTTCTGGCTGTGCACAAAGCACTGTGCACGACCAAGCTAAAAATGAGTATGGTCAGACAAAGAAACAAGTCACTGAGTTTATAGACAATCAATACGCAGATGATGTGGTTGTGTTCATGGACACACCACCGCAGCAAGTTTTAATAGCCCAGGAAATTATCACTTCGCCTGCTTGGTATAGGGAAACTATTAATATAAACGCAGGCGGTATCCCTCTTTATCAAGTGGTTGATGTTATATCAAAGAAACATGAGCTTGCTGTGCACTTTGCATCAGATATCGATATAAACCAACCTTTATTTTTAAACTTTACAGGCGCGGTTATTGATGCCCTTGATGCAATATCCACCGTTTCGGATTACTCTTTTTTCATAAAAGAAAACGCTATATCTTGGAGTAAATATAAAACTAAACGCTACGCCATTGGGCATATCGGTGGGAATTATAGCTATCAAATAGGAAGTTCAGCCGGCGATGGTCAGGCAGGTGGTGGTGCCCTAGCAAGTAGTAATTCTCAGTATCAAACTACAGTGAGTTCTTCGTCTGTGTTTGACGAAATCAAATTAACCCTTGAATCTATTTTAGGCAATGATCAAGCCTCGCAGGTGATTATGCTGAAGTCGTCCTCTGCGGTCACAGTTAAAGCAACAAAATCTATTCTGGACATCGTCGATGAATATATGGAGAGTGTCAATGACGATTTGTCTGTACAAGTAGAGCTGGCAATTCAAGTTATAAAATTTCAAGGTAATGAATCTGCATCTTCAGGAATCGACTGGAACTTAGTACGCCAAAGTACCAATAAGCTATTTTTTGATGGTGCGTCCATTAGTAGCAGCAGCGCTAACAGCCTTGCGAATGTTTTTGGCGTATCCAGAGAGACTGGGACTTACGCAACCTCTAATATACTGCTGTCGGCTCTATCAGAGCAAGGCACGGTCAAGATTGTAACGGAACCAACCATTTTGACCCAGGTTAACCGTGTTGCTGAGTTACACTTAGGTCAAAAGCAAACATACATATCTGAAACGACCACAACCACAGATGCTGATGGAGTTGTAACGTCAAGCATAGAACCTGCCACTGTCACTTCAGGTTATACGATTTATGTGGTTGCTAATGTTGATGATGAGGATCGCATCTACCTGCAAATTAATTCTTCTAACATAGACTTACTAGGTATTGAGCGCAAGACGTTTGGCAATAGTGCCATTGAGTCCCCCAGCATACATGAAAGTAAATTCTCTCAAACCCTGATCTTACAAGAAGGTCAAACTATCGTCGCTAATCGATTGAATGAAAGTACAGAATCATCTCTTGCTTCTTCTCCAATTGATTCAGAAAGTATTCCTTTGTACAAAAAAGGTAGCAATTTAACTGAAGAGACCATCGTTTTAATTACCCCCAGGATTCGGCGATAATTATGGGTATATTTGTCTTTGAATATCTAGGAGATGACTTTGTCTTCGGTGCAGCACGCGACATATATACCAATAAGTCGGGTAAAGAAGTCAAAGCTGCGTTGTTGTCAATAGAGATGGTTCAAGGGCTCACAACAGCAGTGATCCAAAAAGATGCTGATGGGCAGTTCCACATGGCAACAGCTTCAGTTGATGGCTATTTATTTGGAGATTGCTTCTGGGATTGCCTAAAAACGTTAGATGTCATTTCAAGTGCAAAAAACATTATTTACTGCGAAGAACAAGAAGGTAGAGTAGGGGAGTGTTGCTTGGTGATTATCAGCAACAATATGGTGATGTATGACGCCATGATATCAACCAAAGAGTTAGATGATATCGCAGTAGAAATCATTATTAGCTATGGTAAGGCGTTTGACCTATTTGTGCACGGTAACGCACCCTTTCCATTGCAAAGTAGTAAAGACGCCATGGGAGGCATGGTTTTCTCATCTGACATTATAAACAGCTATACCGTCATAGATCAGCCAAACCTGCCATGTTTAAAAGCGAATAAAAGGTACTTCTTATCCGATATACCTACCGCTCTTAGTAAAGCTTCCATCACTTCTCCTAAACGTCCAGTAATCATTGTTGCAGTTTTAGTGGTTATTATTTATTGGATAGCCATGTCTATAAAACCATCACAATTAGTTGAGACAGTTATTCAGGATAGGAAACTAATTGACTATTATGTGGGATTCAATAACAAATTAATGACACCCCACCCAAACACTGTTCTCAACGCTTTGACTGGGTTGCAGCTGGAGCTTTTTGCATTACCCAAGATGGCAATCCAAAAAATCACTTATTTACACAGTAAAGAAAATATTGAGGTAAAAGCCAGAATCTTAGCGTCTAATCATGAGGAGCTAAGCCTACTTTTAGAAAATTTACAATGGAGCGTAGTGTTTGAAAATGGTGCAGTTTTATTAACCAAACCATTGCTTTTGAAAAATAGAAAAAAACCCACAGATATTTTTCCTCTGACACGTTTAATACCTGTATTACTTGATGAGATTTATCAAATATATGCCACTCTTTCTATATTAGACATTTCTAAAAATAGGTTTTATGGGCAAAAACAGTTGATTATTACTTATGATGAAAACTATTTTCCTGCTTACAAAACGCTCAACATCAAGGCACTTTTAAAGAACATGCCTGTTTTTATAGAAAAATTAGAAGTCACCTACTCATCACCTACCAATAGCAAAGTAGTTTGGACCGCTAGCCTCTTGGGTCAATAGAAGAAAATTTGATATGAATTCTCAAAAAGTAAAAAAAATTGGTGGGCTTGTTATTTTACTAGTTATGGTGGTGATCGCGTTGATGTTTTTATATGAAAAAAATAGTGAATTCGTTAATGGGTTAATAGGTGGTAGCAACCCAGCCCAGCTAAGTCCAGAAATCATTTATCTACCTGCACCTAAAGCATTGGATGAATTTCCCCGTACTGAAAAATTACCACGTGTTGACATGCAGACCTTGCCAGTAGAACCCACAAAAATTCCAAAAAATACCGCTGGCACAGTTACAGACTTAGATAAAGAGTAAAC